>CYGL01000004.1_pt1 | contig 114844 bp, 163 predicted proteins | sample 485531 | NCBI WGS metagenome assembly CYGL01 (sample SAMEA3497897, study PRJEB9818) | human gut metagenome | reverse complement strand
AGTTTAAAAAACTGGTCGGATTTGCACAATTGCCTAGGTTTTCATGGACACATAATCTCCTGAAAAATGGCAGCATTATTTCGGGCCGACAGCTAATTACGTATGGCGTCTCCCATGATTGATTTAGTACCAATTACTGCTGGGCTAATAGCACTATTAGTGCTTGCAGTTTTTATTATTGTGGAGCAGGCCAAAGTAATAAGGAGACTTAAAAACAATGATAAAACGTCTTGTTTATCAGGCACCAAAGATTGTAACTGAGTATTTTGTATTACTGCCTCAGATTGTATTTCTAACAGCGTTATTTAGTATACTTTTTCGTACATCTAGGAATAACGGAAAATATCTTCTACACTTCTGAACTACTTCCTTTTATGTACGAAGGCATCATCGTGGCAATTAACGGAGTTCGTAAATGACAGCACTACAACAACTACAGAATTACTGGTTTGATAACCAATTTAACGATCTCTTTATCCAGTTATTTGTCGAAACGAACGGACGCTTCAACTACCGATTCTTTAATAAGTTTCACGAAACAAAAATTACTCTCATACAGAAATTAATGCAGCGATCCAAGACCTAACTGGTTCTAAAGTAATTCAGTATCGTGAAGTAGACTTTGCACCAGATTGTTTTGGATTTAAATTGTTTAAGAAAGCATATAAATTTGGTAAGTTTGAAGATGCTCGTCAATGGGTTCATGATTTTTGGTATAATACCGATATTGTTCCTAGTCGTGTGCTGATTCTTAACTGGATTGCTAAACAACATCCACCTAAAACGCAATCATCCTTCTTACCAACTGACACAGGAAACCTCTACCATGACAGAAAAGAAAAATCCATTGCTGGAGCAGATGAAGGAATGGGAGAGTAATATTGAATCTGGTCTAGTAGACGGAGAAGATATTGTTAACTCTATGTTAGAAGTAACAATAGATAATGTTAACCCTATTTTGGCCAGTGAAACCTCAGATCTTATAGGACTTTCTAGTACTTTCGATTCTTTAGCTAAATTAGCTTTAGATAACGAAGAGATAACCAAAGAAGATCTCGCCTCAGCTATGAATATGGCTATTAACGCTTACATTGGTAAACGTACAGATGAACTTGACAAACAAATCAAAAAGCGTGATACAACATTAAATCTTTATGGAAACGGCCACTATTTTAAGAAGTGGTAAACAACTTCATTAATTCTAGAGGCCTAGGACTTAATTGTTCTGGCCTTTTGTGTTTCAAGGAATTTCAAATGCAAGTATATGTCCTTACTAGAGATATAAATGAGTATAATCAGGATGGTGAATATTTTGTAAAGGTATTCGCTGAAAAGCCAAGTAAACAACAATTATTAGATGCCGGAGTACCAGAAGACCAGGCTAAGTGTATAATACAAGATAAAGAGTTTACTGGTGATGCTTACGAATGTTTCTACCTTAGCTGTGAGAATATCTAATATGAGAGAAAAAGTAAATGAATTATTAATTGAGGAAGCTAATAACTTCCCAATAAATAGGTTTATCAAATCTGATGGATCTATTAATAGAACTAAGATTAAGCAGCTACATCCCGACTTTCAACAAGAAGCACTAAATCTTATATTCATCAAGAAAGCTGTTGCAGTTCATGGAGCTTTCTTCGGGTATGAGCGTGTAAATTACAAAACAATGCAACAGCAAGTCGAGATTTATTGTCCAGATCATGAAGGGTATTATTGGCAAACTGCTAGATCTCATTTAGAAGGGCATGGTTGTCGACTGTGTGCACACAAGGTTGTGCAGCGTGTCACGGATTATGGAAATTATACCGTGCCAGCATGTTATCATAAATTTGTAATTGACGATAATCATATAGTTTGGTATAATAAGTTTTCAAAGTTAAGAATGGAGATAAATAGTGAGTAGCTATATTATATGGTCAAACCCATTAGCAGCACTTAGTAACAAACTATTTAAAACAACGTGGGGCTATAATGAAATAGACTTAAGCAGTCGCCCCATACCAAATACATGCTCACTAGTCCCAGATCTGTATAAAGTAGTAATAAATAACGTAGAATATTTGGTTGACGAATTTGACAGAAGGTATATACTAGAGAGTATTTATGATGCCAGTATATCAATAAATGAATTGATAGAGCATGCCCAAATGTGTGATAAAAGTTGGATGTTAATATGGAAATCATAGCAATTATTTTAGTAGTTATGTTATTCATCGTAGTACTTGTATCTTTTGCTATTATGCGTAGAGCTAGAGAACTAGCAGAAGATCTAGTAAAATTACGTGGTGAGTTGGCTGCTCTTAAATTACAACGTGAAGCTCTCAAGCTATTCGTAGCTCAAGGTAGCGCAGAGCATACAGCAGAAGACTTCATCATATATCTCAAACGTTACATGGGAATTAAATAATGGAAACTCTTTTTCTTTTAATGCTCGTAGGTTCTCTGTTACTAATACTAGCACTTCTACTAATCTGCAATATTCTTAATAATAAGAATCTAGAGTTAAAGTGTGAGAACCAAATCCTTAATCGTGAACTTAAACAATATAATCTAGCAGCCCATAAACTGTTAGACAAACTGGAGAATAAATAATGTTTACACAACAACCTATTCAAGTAGTACCGGATCATGAACTGAACACATGGGATTATAGCTTTAAAGATTTAACTGCTACTGTACAATTCAAATCTATGAAGCTAACATTTGCACACAATGACCTTAGAGCATGTAAAGATCTTGAGGATAAGCTCGAAGATGCTCGTAAGATTTTTGGCAAGGCTCGCATCCCAGCTGATAATCTAATTAACGCATTAATCGATGCAGGGTACAAACTTGTGAAGACTGAGGTGAACCGCCCTAGTACTCCAGTAACTATTAGAGATCCGTGGCAGTCAGGGACAATCTCAATGCTGAATAACTCCGATAAAAGATTAATGTCGGATATGCACAATGTTCCTTGTGGGGGTGTGGTAAGTAGTACGCAGTCATATAAGTTTGTGGAAGATTACGGCCCTTCTGTACAGTTGAAGCATACTCAAGAAGCTTTTGAATCTGATATGCGAAGCGTAGCACCTGCGGATGCTGGAGTTTCTAGGAGTTCTGTTTGTACTATTCATTTTAATAATCCTAGTCAACATGGAAGTTTAGAGGATGCTATTATGGAGGCGTTGGGAGCTGCTCTTAATGAAGATAAGAGGGGTAATTAATGAGAGAAGCATTTAAATTCGCTAATATACTGTTTGAACCGACGGAGGACTCGTCGGTTTACTTTCTACAAATAACTGATGGTTCTAATGTACGGCGTTATCTATCTGTACTAACTTCTGAAGCTATTACGCTTATTGAAGCTATAAGCAAAGTTTCTTATGACTCAGAAGATGTCCAAACTATTGGTTTCCTGAATTTCTTAAAAGAACAGAAATGTGCAGTGATTCCTATGAAAGAACATATTCCTGTTGATAGTACGGGAATACTAGAGTCTTTCCCACTTACTAAATATACTCAATTACATTTGAAAGAGTATACTATATGTCTGGGAGAGGAAGAGTTTGAGGTTCCTAATCCGAGAGTATTATTTGACCTAATAAAGAGAACAGCCAAAAATAAATCTGATGCGAAAGATATTATTAACGGCATCTTGAAACGTGAAAGAAGATTAGCAGCAACAGCTAGTGGACAGGCGGATGATATATGAGTATTAAAAAGAATTTAGCAGAGATTATTAAGTTAGCTAGAGCTTGTAATGGGAAATGTGTTTCTCAGCTTAATGAGTTAGAGGCACATGCAGTAGCATTTTGTGCAGAGTTCTATCCTGCATACCTTAATGCTAGTGGGCAACCCAAGTATAATAAAGATGCAGGAGAAGTTACTCTAGCACCTTCTTATATTAGTTTACGTCGTTTAATTCAAACTGTTGATCCTACTATTAAAGGATTCTCAGCAGATTCATTCCACGTCTTTGCAGATAAAGAACTCCCGTATTTTAAAGAAGGAAATGCAAAGGCTTGTCTAGAATGTTATCCAAATATTCTGATGATTCCTCAAAAGCAATGTAAATACGATCATCTCCCTAGACTTACAAAGAAAGTGGAACCACCTTATTCTTCTCTATCTGAATTAAAGCTAGGAATCGTATCTACACTTGCGCAGGTTCATCTAAGTATAGTTGACGACTCAACAACATCTAACCCTATTCTAGATGCTGCTCACTTTGAAATTTTACGTGATCCTGAACAAGCTAGAAAAGTTGCTAAGTCTGTTAAGTTTGATATATCAACAATTCTTGACACTAAACAAGAAACTAGACCTAGAGGAAGTGTAGATTATTCTGCGCTAAATTCCGAGTCATCTTACCTAGCAACATTCCTTTTCATGGCATCGAAGGGAGTCATACTCAAAGTCAATCACGATGTATAAACGTTAACGAAAAATTCTTGACATTATTTGAGCTGTATGTTATAATAATCTCATAGATTAAAAACATCAACTTGTTTTTACCTCTAGGCCGTAGATTTACATCATTCCTCGTAGGAAAACACTTGATGACGGTTCTGCTCGCAGGTTCTCGTCAATTGTTCTTCCACACCGAGACTTAGGAGGATGTATCAAATCGCACGCGCCTAGAGGGGCTAACTCTCATGAAATGGGGGTATATTTACTTTTAAATAACTAAAAATATTTAAAGGCAATATCTGTGTTCAAGATGATACACCGGTTGCCGCTCATCTGCTAGGATGGCACAACACTTTCTAGTAGACTCCTAAGTTTTTAGGAAAACTCTCGTCAACTCAGGCGGTTTTCATGTTCCTAGAAACTTCAGCAATAGGCGGTTAATACAGGGCGGTTATAGGGAGGGCGGTTATTTCTATACAACATTTTTTGAAAACACATTTCTGGAAATTGCTGTCGGATTTGCACACTGACATAAGTTTAAAAACTGGTCGGATTTGCACAATTGCCTAGGTTTTCATGGACACATAATCTCCTGAAAATGGCAGCATTATTTCGGGCCGAAGGCCCATGATTGCCTGAGTTTTTAGAGCCACAGAAATTTTCACTTGTCAAGCTATTTTGCCCCATTTTGCTAATAAAATTTTACTTTATCTCCACTAATCTCAAATCTTCCCAAATTATCTTACATCTTCCCCAAAATCCCCGCAAATCAGGTGCTCCGCACCAAACATGCGCCCCTCTCGCAGTTCCCCTAATTTTCTCTCACTCTCTCATCTTCTCCCCAAACCCACATAATCACACACCCTCCAATCGAAGTCACAAAAATCTTGTCGGATTCGCACAAATAAACTCATGTCGGATCTGCACATATTCTAGCTAATTCCACAGGATTGATGCGCAGCATCGGATTGCTGGAGTTTTTGGAAAAATTCATTGTCGGATCTGCACACTATAAAAATTTTTCTGGTCGGATTTGCACACTACCAAAAATTGTCGGATTCGCACATACACGCCAGCACGTAACCCGTGGAGCAAATGTCGGATTTGCACAAAAGCGCAGGGCAATTGCCCTGCTCGCCTGAATGCGAATGATAATGAGAATCAATCTCATTTAAAAAGTGAAATGCGAATGATAATTATTCTCATTTAAGAAAGGGGATGAGAACTATTCAGAAAGTGAAATGATTCTCATTTAAAAAGTGGAATGATTATTAGTTAGGTAGTGAAATGCAAATGATAATGATTTGCATTTAAGAACGGAAGTGAGAAGCACTACTATTTAAGTTATCCACAGACTTATTAACAGCACGATTTGACTTGACAGAATCCTAGCCATTTTGAGGCGTTATTAACAGACTTATCCACAGCTTATCCTACTGTATAAATATACAGTATTCCTACGTAGTGAATAATTCTAATATACCGCTAAAACGTCCTAGATCGCATTCTAACGCGTTTAATTTTGGTGGGGATACTAAAACAAAGGGGTATTTATCTGAAGGCGTGAAAAGCGGGGATCTGCTCCCCGCTTGTTATCAGTCCGGTAATTGATGCGTGATCTTCTCCTCTTCCCCATAGGAATCGACCAAATGCTGATAATAACCATCGGCATCATAAATTACGCTATCATATTCGCCCCTCTCGACCGCTTGCCGGTTTTCCGGCGTATCGGGCACATAAAAAACGTCAACCATTGTGGTGGTTTTGGTCACAATAATTTTATTGCTCATAATAACGCCCCGTTATTAGTTAGCTATCTCAAAAATAGCGTTTTCAAGTGTCGCCCTTAGAATCCCATCGCGCCCCACTACGGAATACTTGAGATCGGGTATTTTGTAACGCTCGATTGTTTTGAGTAATTGATCTTTTTGGGCTTTATATTTTTGCCCTTCTCGCGCTATCGTGTCGCCTTCGGCTTAAATGCAAATCAGTGTAACCATAATAACCCCTAGTAAATATAATTTTGCCAATAGTGGCGAACGTTATCGCCACCAGCTGAATCATTAGCGGCCTTACTATTACCAACGAAAATATATAATTTCATTGTAATACACCAAAATTATATAGTTACTCGTATTCTAGATCGAAAATATCCTCACCATATAATTTGATTAAATCAATTAAATAAAACGCTGCACCCGTATTGTTATTTCTCCTTATAAATCTATGGTGAGAATCCTTAAATACTTTGAACACCTCCCCCGCTTTACCTATACCCCATAGATCTTGTTTTAATTTTACTTGCCTAACATCTAGCAACATAGTCCAGTTAATTTCATTCATTGCGCCACCTTTCGAAACGCTGTTTCAATACTATCCGCAGTGGATTGAATATACGCGCCTTTCATTATCAGGCGTTCGGTGCACACCTTGCGGAAAATATTAATAAAATCATCTTCATTTTCTGCAATTAATGCCTCACCCATAACCTGAACGTCACAAGATGCAAAGGTCAAAAATTGAAATGCTAGTTCACGGGCAACGACCACATTGATTTTATAATGCGCCTTTCCCTCATAAATATTAATAACACCCTTATAAACTGGGGAAAGCTGATTTAAGTAGTTTGCTAATAATGCCGGACGGCAATTAGCAACAAAACGATTGCCTTCATAAATAACCATTTTATAACACCCCACGAAACGCAGCGTAAAAGGTGGCAAAGTGTTTAACTGTTTCAGCTATCACGTTGCCGCGCTTGTCTAAATTTTTTTCTCGGTAACACGAAAAGTCGTTTTTTGTTACGTGCTACATATTCGATTTTACAATCTTCACGCTCGAACGTGTTAACGTCCACCAGCTTAAAGCCTTTCGAACGTGCAAGAGAAACGTTGCGGATCATTTTTATTCTCCTTTACCAGTCATGCAGCCCAGCAGATAAGAAAATGCGGCGATACCCGCGCCGATAATAACAGCGTGAACGCCGAAAGCTATTGCAAACAACGATAAAATAGCGCCCAAGATACCTGCCAGAATAGCTCGAAAAATAACCATTTTCATTCTCCTAGTTAGCGGGGCGAAAATAACGCCCCGTTATTTCTTACATTAAAACAATTTTTGCAGCTTGTTTTTTAGTACAGTGTTCCGCTTTCAGGGTATCCAGCAAAAAGCCTGCCGTTTGCTGATCGATTTTATCGGCGTTGTATAGTTCTTGGATGGTGTTATAAGTTTTAGCAATGCCATATTCTTGCACCATTTCGTGAATAATAACGCGGTTAGATACCCAGCCTTGAGTGGTGAACAGATGACTAGCAGAAGAATAAGCAACCATTTTAAGACTCCTAGTTAATAGGGAAAATTTTCAACCGTCCTCAAACGGTGTAAAGGCATTATAACAAAAAAGGCCGCCGATTATGGCGACCTTTACAAAACTTTACATTAGACTACTTGTAAGGATTCAATATTGAAACATCGTTTCAATTCGTCATGCAAAACAGCATATTCATCCCATCGGGTATTATCAGGAATATAAACAAGCTGTTTTAATCGGTTTGCATATATTACCGCTTTGTTATCAATTATCTCGACGCCACCATATTTAATAATTAATTTCATGACGGAATTAATAGGATCGCCGCCGTTTACATATGCGCCGGATTTACTTAATTGATAATGATAAAGACCAGCGTATACGTTTTCGTTTTCAACCCATTCTCCAGTATCCTCATCTTCATACCCATCACTACCAAAACGAGAAGCATTATCAATAGCCATTTCTTGAGCGAAAGCGTCGAGATCTGTACCAGCAGGAACAAGATATTCTTCGGTGTTCCCTTCCCCGCAGTACCCAGTATGGCAATCGACCAAAATGATCATATCATGTTTTGCCGTGCTCACTTCTCCCAGTGAGAAGCCATATTTTTCCTCAGCCATTTATTAGCCTCCTATTAATTAACAAGGGAATAGTAAAGCGGGGTAATAATCCCCGCTAGATATTATTATTCGCTTTCGGTGCTAGTGGTGAAGGTAGAAATATCGATACCTTTTACCATTTCATCAATCATTTCAGCGATGTTAAAACTTTGCACCATTTCCAACATTGCCGCTTCCATAGCTGCCCCTGCTACTGCTTTCGCTTTCTGGTTGCTTGGGGCGTACTGGTCAACCGCTACGCTTAGCAGGTTGGCAATCACTACTCGACCGATAGGCGTATCAATATAACCTTTAATCATAAACGGTGCTTTTTTAGCCGCTACTTTCGTAATTTGAGTCAGTGCAATTTTACCCGCTTCCAGTTTTGCAGCGTTTACAACAGCGGATTTATTAGCGGCAACAATGTTAGCGATCTTGGTCATGGTATTTTTTCCTTTGTTTTCAGTGATTTGAGTGTTAACGCTTTGAGTGCTAGAATTTACAGCATGTTTTTCTATATTGCCAATACTTTCTTCTCTTTCGAAAGAGAATCCGGCGTCAACAATATCGCCTTCATATACACGATCATATAATTCCGGCGGTAGCAAAAAATTACCGTTATCATCAAAAGCCATTACAGCCGCAAAACGATACCCGTCATAATCCGACCGATTCCACCCAACTGATAAATGACGCCAAAATGAATCGAGAAAATTTTCTACATCATAAAGATCATTGGGGTTGGCTTCATAATTTTCTAGTGTGAAAACTTCTAAGCCCGCCCCAGTATCATAGGCTTTTACTGTGCTACCTTTTACGATTATGAAATCAGTATCCGGCCCTCGACTAGTGAGCAATTGATAATCCTGATTATATAAAACAAGCGTTGCCCCTTGTTTATATAACGGTAGAAAACTATTCATATTATAAGCATCATAATCATCAAAAAAATTATGATGAATAGTTTCAATATTGAAAACAAAATGTTTGATGCTGGTTGTTCTGCTACCGTCCAGCAGGTTACGCAGCGCACCCTTTAAGACGGTTGCGTTATCTGGTCTATATAGCCTCATTTGTTCGGCCCCCTCGTTAATCGGTGAGTGAATGATAAAGGTATTTTCTTTCTAGGGGCAAATATTATTTTACCTTTTTATTTTCCTTGCCTAACGCCTAGTTTTGTGATAACCGCGCAGCGGTGCAATAAAGAGCAAAACACGGCGAAGCCACCAGGGCGACGGGTGAAGGCTTTACTTTAATATTACCCCACCGCATTTAGCTCGTTAGAAAGCGTTTTAGGCCGCTCAAAATTGATTGCAGTTGTTAACACTACCTTTTTACCCTGTATATTTATACAGTAGGATAACCTGTGGATAAGTCTGTGCAAAAGTGCTGTAAATCCTTCCTATTGTGTCAAATCATTTTGTGCTGTGGATAACGTTGTGGATAACTTAAATGATAGTGGTTCTCACTTAGTCCGATAGTTTCTTATAGTTATTATTCCTATCGATTATTATTTATTATAGTTATTATTTCTCATTAATTTATATGTATATTATATATCATGAAATAGTTAGTTGGCTAATGAGATTTTCCGTGATTAATAGTCTGCTAATAGTTCAGGCTGTTACAATCCACCAGCATGATTATCATTCTAGCAATTATTAGTCTGCTATCTTTCTAATACACAACAGTAAACGAAAGTCAATTAATTTATTTCATAAAATAAGTAGTTATCCACTGGAAAATAAAAGTCAAGTGGATAACTAGGAAAATTTCATTTTTGCTTTTGGGGATAAGTTATCAACAAGGCTAGAATGCGCCTAAAACATCCTAGAACGCGATGAAGTTTTTAGCCATCCCATCATAAGGGGATAAGCCGTTTATCGCTACCACGAGCTTTTTAAGTTTTGTCAAGTAGGGCAAGGCAAATAAAACTGAAAAAATTACTTGCCAACCTGCTGGGTTTTATGGTATTCGCGCGCCCGTTTCCTTTAAACTTAGATGAGCGCCGGGCGTGTTGCCTTCTTTACATTTCTTTACAAAAGTAAGGTTGCACCATTTTTTGTATTTGCTATTATTTATCTCGTAGGGCGGCAATGACGAACTACACGGCGGGGAGTTTACCGCCGCGCTCTTTAAAAATTGGGTACATCTTAAAGCCTATCGGCGGTAAACTTATACATTATAAGGAATCGACGATATGAAACAAACTTTATTGATCACTGGCAAGCCTAGCAAGGCACTAGATAGCAAAACAAAAAATTTGTTGACAGTAGCGCAAAGATCGGTAAAATACCGATTCAAGCAATACAAGAAAGGTCGCCAGCAAGGTCTGGAAATGATCTGGCGAAATATTATGATTGACCTAAAAGAAAATCATAAAAAATCGCAAAAAATAGTTTGACAACCTAGCCGATAGGTTTTAAGATGTACCCAGTTCGATAAGAGCGATAACTTGATAAAATTTGACGGTCGGTGCTTACCATAATGTACCCCGCCCCCTAACTGGGATATAGCGGCCCGTGTGGAGTTCTTTAAATTGATTTTATAATGGCGAGCGGATTTTTTCTTATTACCTGTTACTTTCTAGCAGGTAATGCGGAACAATCCATCAAATAAACTGGAGTTTATACTATGAAAAACGTTATTACCGCGCCAAAAATTGGTCAATCAGTTTTTATTCCTTTCGTTACTAAAACGGATGAGTTAACCGGAAAGGCCGAACGTATTAAAGGCGCGGCGCTTATGCCGTTCGATACAATCGACGCGGTATACGCTGAAAATGAACGCAGTAACAACGGCAAGCCCGTTTTTAGCGTTCGCGTTAAATCCGGCGATGTTGTAAAGGTTGTTCAACGCAACGAAAAATGGGAAGCCGTTTTATAATTTAGTGTTAACTTTATATCCCCCTTACTTCAGGGGGATATAACGATTAACATTAAGTTAATCTAATCCCTTAAATTAAACTAATAGGAGTTTTTACCATGACTAACGCAAAAACCGCAAAATTCGCATGGAATGAAGAAAACACTCAGAAAGCTGTTACCATGTACCAGCAGTTAATCAATGAAAACGGATTAGAATTCGCAAACAGCGACGGCCTGAAAGAGATTGCGAAAGCAGTGGGCGCGGCTTCTCCCGTGTCAGTTCGTTCGAAATTGACCAGCGCGAAAGCCTATCAGAAAAGCGACAAGCCGCGCAAAGTTGGCGGCGGTAGTTCAATCCGCAAAGCTCATTACGTGCGGGTAATTGCAAAACACGCTATCGATTCCGGCATTATCAAGGACGCCGATGATCTGGCAAGCCTTGAAAGTGCAAAACTTGAAACGCTGGATGCAGTAGCGCAATTGTTAGGCGTTGCCGATGAAGTAAAACAAGCCGCAGGGGAATAATAGTTATACCTTGCCCCCTTTTAGTGAGGGGGCAATAATATAACTGTTTAGCGATAGTTATTTTCTTCCCTTAAATCAGGAGTTTTAAAAATGGTTTTCTTTCCTACTGAATCTTTAATTCTAGGCTTATTTATTATGGCGGCCTCCCTATTATTCGCTTATTTTCAAAATGATTTAGATTCGTATTATTTTAAACGTAAATCTAAGTTAGCGAAGCGTTTAGGTCTGATTTGTTTTATTGCCGCCGTTGCTTGTGGTGTTAGTTCTAGCCTAGTGCCTTTAAATTAATGTTGCAAATTATAACGCCTATTATTTGAGGCGTTATATTTGGCAATATTGCCATTATTAATCTAATCCCTTTAATGGAGTTTTATTACTATGATTATTTCCGCAGAAAAACAAACCGTTATCCTGAAAATGGCCGCTGACTTCAATTTCTACGGTAAACGTCTGCGCGCCACTAAATTGGAAGTTTGTGACGATATTTCGAAAGCGGTATACGATACTACTAAACACTCCACCGCCATTTGTGATTGGTTGGAAGCAAATAAACCAGCGAAACCAAAAGCGGCGAAAGTAGCAAAAGCCATTAAAAACGATGAGCGACCAGAAGCGGCGGGAATTGTTTCTAGTACGGTGGAGCAATGGGAAGTAAAACAAGGTAAACGCTTTATTATTACCTCGATTCAGAATAATACTTTCCCGCATAAAAACTTTTTAGCCGCGCTGGAGCAATTTGCTAAATATATCGGCGCTGATTTGCTTGTTTCTAAATATATTTATAATAAAAACGGATTCCAAAATGGAGAAGGTGCGGATGGAATCAAATATGATTCCGCTTTTGATAAATATATTTGCAGCAAAAACGTGTTTTTAAATAACCGCCGTTTTGCTTTTATGGCTGAAATTAATGTTTTGCCAACCGCAGATTATCCGCTTTCTGGATTCGCAGAAACTGCAACGGCTTTAAATATTGAAGGTCTGGCAATTGGTCACGCTAAAATCACCGCCGAAAGCGTGCCAGCTTTAAAAGGTGAAGTAGTGCGCCGCATGTATTCAACCGGAACGGCAACGCTCAAAAACTACATTCAGCAGAAAGCAGGGCAAAAGGCCGAGGCGCTGCATAATTTCGGTGCGCTGATTGTTGAGTTCGACGACGACGGGGAATTTTTTGTTCGCCAGCTTGAAACGATGGACGAAAGCGGCATGTTTTACGATTTGAATATTTGCGCCACTCCCGCCGGATGCTTTGAAACGTCCGATCATGTTTTAGGCTTGCAATATGGCGACATACACGCCGAAAAACTAGACGATGCTTGTGCTGTTGCGTCATGGGCTGGCGAAAATAGCTTGCTTGATATTCTTAAACCAAAATATCAGTTTATCCATGACGTTCATGATTTTACATCACGCAATCACCATAACCGCGCATCCGGTGTATTCCTAGCAAAACAATACGCCGCCGGACGTGATAAAGTTCTGGATGATCTTATCGATACGGGGCGCGTGCTGGAGTCAATGGAGCGCGATTTTAGTCAAACAATCATTGTTGAATCTAATCACGATTTAGCGTTATCCCGTTGGTTAGATGATCGTAATGCTAACATCAAAGACGATCCAGCAAACGCCGAGTTATATCACCGCCTGAATGCTGCAATTTACGCGGCAATCGGTGAACACGACGAAACGTTTAACGTGCTAGATTATGCGTTGCGCAAGGTTGCAGGTTGTGAATTTAATGCCATTTTCCTAACCACTGACCAATCTTTCAAGATTGCAGGCATTGAATGCGGCGTACACGGTCACAATGGCATTAACGGCAGCCGTGGCAATCCTAAACAATTTAAGAAATTGGGCAAGTTAAACACGGGGCACACTCACACCGCCAGCATTTACGGCGGCGTATACACCGCTGGCGTAGCTGGTAGTCTGGATATGGGTTACAACGTTGGCGCGTCAAGCTGGACGCAGACGCATTTAATTACCTATGCAAACGGTCAGCGCACTTTGATTGACTTTAAAAACGGTAAATTCTTTGCGTAATTAAATTATTTCCCTAGCGGCTTGAAATATAGCCGCTATTACAGGAGTCACAAAAAATGAAAGTTACATTACCCAAAACATTGGACGAAAAAGTATTCATTTCACCGGATGAAATGGAATCCGATAAAGTTTACAGCTTCGGGCCTATCCTAGCCGCCAAAACTAATACTGATGGTATTATTTCCGTCGATTACCGTGATAATGATGTTGTTCCTTTTGATGACGATAGCGCTTTTTATGAGTGGCTAAGTGATAATAATCTACCCGTAAACGGTGAATTAACGCCGTACCAAATGCAGATTATTATCAAATAATTTAAATTCATTATTAAACTAATTGGGGTTTTATAAATATGAAAAAGCAAAATATTCCATTCGATCGCGCTCAGTCTTCCATTGTTCTGGTTTATTCTAATGGCGAACGTTACCACGTCGAGGCGGGGCACGTTATTGATGATCTATTAGACTTTAATGACGCTTTACAGGTTACAACATTTGCATATATGCAAAGCAAACTAACTAGCCATATTAAAGCAAAAGGCGTTTATGTTGACACGGTAAAACAAGAAACGATTATCATCGACGCCGTAAAATCCGGTCTAGCCTTTGCAGTTGTCGCGCCTTGCCCAGCTTGCTTTGATGATCAGCTAACGAGTGCGAAAGTATATACTTGTGCGGGGATTCGTTCCAGCGTATCAGGTGAAGATATTAGTTTTATTGCTGATGCGTTGGCGTATGGTCTTTAATAGTTAATTTATTATTACCCGCTTATAAATAGCGGGTAATGCTGAATTAATCTAATCCCTTAAATGGAGAACGTAACAAAATGAATCAAGTTAAAACGAATATTACCCGTAATTTCCCGCATATTTCCCGCGTTATGATTTGGGATCTGGACGGCACTATCATTAATTCTTTCCATCGTGTAGCGCCTTGCTTTGATAGCGAGGGCAATTTAGATTTAAATAAGTATAAAAATGAAGCCTGCAAACATGATTTAATAATGCAAGATACTTTATTGCCCCTTGTTACATATATGCGCCAATGTATGAATGACTCAAATACTTTAAACATTATTTGCACCGCTCGACTGATGAGCAAGTCGGATTATTATTATTTGCGCAAACAAGGATTGCGAGGGCGTGGGGATAGTAATATCCGTGTATTTTCCCGCGATACACTACACAAATATTTTGAGGCTGATAAAGTTAGCGAGATATACCACAGCAAAGACGCTATTTATAAAAGCCATTACTTTGAGTTATTTAAACAATTATATCCGAACGCTGATTTCACAATGATTGATGATCATAAAGGCGTGCTATCAGCGGCGGCATCATACGGATTTAAAACGCTGGACGCGCAAGCCGTTAACGATATTCTATCGATTGGGGTTACATTGATAGGTGAAACCTTTATCGATGAATCTCTTGAGGATGATAATGATTATCAGTTCCTAGCCGACCGCCTGCAATTATGTTGGGAAGGTATGACCGAAGAAGAACGCGCAGAATATAGTTGCAGTCCTCAACAATATATTGAGAAATTAAAAGTTGCGTAATAATTAAAGTTGAAATAGTCACGGTGTGTAATGATAACATGCCGTGACTATTAGCTTGCTAAGTACCGGGCGGTAATGAGACTCATTCTCATCTGGGAGGCCACTGGACACACCCACGCGTACGTAATCCAAAGAAATTGGCAAAAGTCAAATTAGCGCATAGAAGGGTCATCAAACCTGTGTTCTGGTCTAAACTCACGGAATCTCTTCCGTGACGTCCGAGATCCATCCGACCATTCTCTCTCAAACTCCGCACGTTTCTCATCAAACTTCCGCTCCCTTTCCGCAATCCCCCGCGACACTCCCGCAATATATTTACGATGCTTGTTGATTGCCGCAGTCGTCCCGAAAACTCCCGCGAGTATCCCGATAATAAAAGCAATTATAATACTAAACATTATTTATATTCCCGCAGCTTACGTTCAATACGAGCTAAGTGGTTATCCAAGACACACTGCCCTAGAATTATCACAACTAATAAAACAATAATTATTACTTCCATTAAATCCACCCCGCCATAGCTGCTAACCAAAAACCTACGAAGACTAGGAATAACACAAAACCAAATCCGTAAATATTAATCCACGCTTCGTACACTTCTCCGCGTCTGTTCTTTCTTTTATTTGACATATCTTTCATGCTCCAATAAATATGATATTTTAAAATATTTTATAGTTTGTGCATAACCAACTATGCTCGTGACTTCCTAGAAAGGACTTCTACTTTTCTTACATAGTGGTTTCTGCCAATATACCATCCAAAAAAATAAAAAATTTAGTTTACTTGGATGTCTTTTTGCTTTATACTAATTACAGGTAGTTAGATTGCTCTAGTTTAAATTTACAATCACCATATTTAAGGTCAAACTGACTGAGATCCCCACCATCCAAACTTAGTACGGAGCTGTACTACTGGGAAGCGATCTCCCTTAATACGAACTTTTTGAATCTTGAGACCGTAATGTTCTTCTCCCGCACCACCAAAAGATTTTACAAATCCCGTACAAAATGGTTTGGGAGCAGGTGCACAACCAGATAACATAACTGCGGCAACTAGTGCAATCAACTAAACTTTTTCATATTTATCTCTCCATTTTCTAATTTATGAATCTATTATAGCAAAATAGAGGGATGAAAGCAAATACATTTTTATAATAGGAGATTATATGGGTTTTTTCGCTGGAAAATATAGCGATGGTAAGACCGTACTATCTTTAAATACTGAATCTGGTGGTGACATTAATCGTCACTATAGTCCAAATGCCAATAGTATTTTTCATAGTGATATGCCATTTGTCCTAGTTGACGGTACTTATGAGGCGTGGGTTAGGAAATGCTAGGAAAGTTGGGTTTTTTGTATGTCAGATCGCCCTCTGACATAAATAAATAATTAAATCCAATCGACCCAGGTAGAGTTATACTAACTGCTATTGAGATTAATGGTACTCATAGGGCTTTTCTTAATGGTACTCAGAGTAAAGTTGGTCAAACTATAGTTGCTACTCAAGCAGATCCCTTTAGATCTTTTGCTAGTGTTTCTCAAACCAGTGGATTTGCATTTGGTAATAGTCTAGCATCTGGCACTTATAATTATAATCCCTCTCTAGGGCACGAAGAATCTATCTCTAGGAGCGGCACAGGGGGTACTACGTTACATAGTACCTATCACGGTATAGTTAGGCCCGGTGCGGGAGCTCCTGTAGGTGTTACTGTTGCAGAAGCCTTTGCACAATTAGGTTTTCCTACTAATAGTAGCACAGTACCTGTAGATGGTAATAACCCATACTATTGGGATCCTGGATGGATGTCGCCTCTAGGAGCGGCACATAGAGGGCATGATTGGTTTTATGTTTGTCAATTCTAATATACGTGGATATGGTGGGGTTAGGACAAGGGCTCCCAGGTAATGTAAATACTATGTACCACGACGGCGGGAACAGATTTGTTTGTTAGGGGATCTACTACTAATCTGGCCAATCAGTCTGGCAACCCTACAGTAATACAGGATTGGTATAATATAACTCCTACTAAGGTTATTTGGTATGTTCTTAATTTAAGATACTCGAATGGTGGTATGAGTATTTCCGGCAACCCCTTTACTGGTTCTGATATTCTTATATCTCCTTCTAATTTCATAATTAAAGGGGTGAGTCTCCCTAATACCAGGTATAAATTTATAAATCAGAATGCCTTTGGTAACTTAGGTTATCGTCCTGATATGGAGTATATAGGGAATAACGCAGCGTATACCGGAGTTTTTGGGGATACCACTGCAAGATGTGAACTTGTAGGTTCTAGTAATGGGAGTTTATGGTCTCCTGTGGACTACGGAGGGGCTAAGTCTCAAATTAGTATTTACAAATTCTCTGCTGGTAAACAGTGGTATGTAAACTCTAACGATAATACTATTGGTAATGAGCATGGGGTTGTTTGGGGACCTTCAGCAGTTCCACTGCGACTTTTTGGTGGAAATGTAGGTAGTTCCTATATGGGAGATGATATTACTCCCCACTATCCAGGAACGGGTGATAGATACGTTGGTTTATCAACTATTGGGCTAGGTATACCAGGCGGAAATGCTACAGTAATTCTTACTACTGAAGTTATATCAGGTAATCTTAATTGCGCAGGTGTTCCCGCTAATACATGGAATAATGGTGTGTTTCAAGTGCAAGGAAGAAGAGCATATAGCTATAGCGGCGGGGATGCAATATTCCACCAGATTTTAACGCTACCTGTGGGCTATCTAGTACCTTTTCATACTACATCTGCTTTTAGATACACGCCTAACAATGCTCTTAGTAGAAACAGTTTTATATACACCGTTAAAAATCTAGGAAATGGAAATGTAGAGTTAGGAGTAGTTATGCACGTGAGTTTGGGTAGCGCAGTTTTCCTACCTAGATTAAGAGTAACAGTTCAACGCCTTACCTAAAGGAGGAAATATGGCAAATGATGTATTAGTACCAGATCTTATGTCCCCTGAAGGGATGGATGTGATCGAAGCTTATTTACAGTGTGGCAGCGATGTGCCTTCTGCCGCACGTAGTCTTGGAATGTCCGAAATTGCTTTCCGAGATATTATGAATCGTAGTGAAGTTAAGAACTACTTAAATGATATTTTTATGGAGAGTGGATTCCGTAACAGGGATCGTTTGTTTGGTGTTCTAGATGAAGTTATTAAACGTAAGCTGGAGGAACTAGAAGAAACTGGTATGGGTTCTGACCAAGATATTATGGATATTCTCTGGAAGGCACATAAGATGAAAATGGAGGAGATGAAAATGATGGTGGAGCTAGAAAAAGCTAAAGCTGCCGTCCGTGCTCCTGCTAATCAGACCAATATCCAGAATAATATTATTGCTGGAGCTGGGGATCAAAACTACATGGACTTAATTACTTCCCTAGCTACTGGAGGTAAGAAGTAATGGAAGTATCAAGACCCTACGTTAACACAGTTGATGTTATTGATTTCGGAATAGACAAACGTTTCTTTCGTCTACCTGTTTCGGGAATACTAGCACAAGAGGGCATTACACCTAATGGTCCTCAAATAGCAATTATCAATGCGCTAGAAGATCCTAGACATCGTTTTGTAACGGCGTGTGTATCACGCCGTGTGGGCAAGTCTTTTATAGCGTATACACTTGGGTTCCTAAAATTGCTGGAACCTAATGTGAAGGTACTAGTAGTTGCCCCTAACTACTCGCTGGCCAACATCGGATGGTCTCAGATTCGTGGTCTTATTAAAAAGTATGGCCTACAAACCGAACGTGAAAACGCTAAAGATAAAGAGATTGAGTTAGCTAATGGTTCTCTATTTAAACTAGCTTCCGCGGCTCAGGCTGACTCCGCGGTTGGACGTTCATACGATTTTATCATCTTTGACGAAGCGGCAATTTCCGATGTGGGTGGTGATGCTTTCAGGGTTCAGTTGCGTCCTACCCTAGATAAACCTAATTCTAAGGCTCTATTTATCTCTACTCCTCGTGGAGGTAACTGGTTTAAAGAGTTTTATGCCTACGGATTTGATGATACGTTACCTAACTGGGTGTCTATTCATGGTACATATCGTGATAACCCCCGTGCGGATTTGAATGACATTGAGGAAGCACGTCGTACAGTTAGTAAAAACTACTTCCGCCAAGAATACGAGGCTGACTTCTCTGTATTCGAAGGTCAGATCTTTGATACCTTTAATGCTATAGATCATGTTAAAGACCTCAAAGGTATGCGTCACTTCTTTAAAGATGATGAAGCCTTCGAAACGTTGCTCGGTATTGACGTTGGTTATCGTGATCCTACAGCAGTTCTTACTATTAAATATCATTACGATACGGATACTTACTATGTACTAGAAGAATACCAGCAGGCGGAGAAAACCACAGCCCAACATGCTGCGTATATTCAGCACTGTATAGATCGTTATAACGTAGATCGTATCTTCGTTGACTCCGCGGCAGCTCAGTTCCGCCAGGACTTAGCTTATGAACATGAAATTGCATCAGCTCCGGCTAAAAAATCTGTTCTAGATGGTCTAGCATGTTTACAGGCGCTATTCCAGCAGGGTAAGATTATTGTAGATGCTTCATGTTCCTCATTAATCCATGCATTGCAGAACTATAAGTGGGATTTCCAAGAAGGTGAAGAAAAATTATCACGTGAAAAACCACGTCATGATGCTAACTCTCACCTTTGTGATGCTCTGCGCTATGGAATTTACTCTATTTCCCGTGGTAAATAAATAAGTATAGGATGGGATACTACTCAGTTGGTATCCCATTCCTGCATTTTAAAATCCCCTTTACAAATTCGATACGATTATGTATACTATATTCATACAGTTGAGGAGAACACTATGGCAAGCAATATAAAATATAAACGCGATGCTATATCCCTTATGAGAGACGGAATAAAAAGTCAATATAAAAAAGACTCTCAATGTGCTATCTGCGGTTGTGCTGAAGAATTAGAGCTTCATCATTACCATACGGTGTCTCTACTAGTTAAAAAATTTGCTAAAGAACTCCAATTGGATTTCACTGACGAAGAAATAGTCCTTTCAAATAGGACGGCATTCTATGATCGATATAGGCATGAGCTAGTAGAAGACACTGTTACCCTTTGTGTACACCATCACCAATTATTACATAAGGTTTACACAAAAGAACCTCCTTTATTTTCTGCTAATAAGCAAAAAGTGTGGGTTCAAAAGCAGAAAGACAAATTACAGAATCCTCAAGAAAAGACACAAGTCAAGACTGAAACAAAATCAGGATTCGCAAGGTTCTTATAATGGGTTTTAAAAGCTGGATTACTGAAAAGCTAAATCCGGGTCAACGTATTATAAGAGACATGGAACCAGTTAGTCACCGCACTAACCGTAAGCCTTTTACCACTGGACAAGCCTATAGTAAAATTGAGATTCTCAATAGAACTGCTAATATGGTTATAGATAGTGCGGCGGAGTGTTCTTATACTGTCGGAGATAAATATAATATTGTCACGTATGCCAATGGCATCAAGGCAAAGACTCTAGACACTCTCTTAAATGTACGACCTAATCCATTCATGGATATAAGCACATTCCGTAGACTTGTAGTCACTGACCTACTTTTTGAAGGTTGTGCGTACATCTATTGGGATGGCACAGCACTTTATCATGTCCCTGCTGCACTAATGCAAGTAGAGGCAGACGCCAATAAGTTTATCAAAAAATTTATATTTAATAACCAGATAGACTATCGCGTAGATGAGATTATCTTTATAAAGGATAACAGTTACGTGTGTGGCACAAATTCTCAAATTTCTGGACAATCTCGTGTTGCTACTGTTATTGATTCTCTCGAGAAGCGTTCTAAAATGCTTAACTTTAAAGAGAAATTCCTCGATAACGGAACCGTGATTGGTCTTATTCTTGAGACGGATGAAATCCTGAACAAGAAATTGCGTGAGCGTAAACAAGAAGAATTACAACTAGATTATAATCCTAGTACTGGTCAGTCCTCTGTCCTGATTCTAGATGGTGGTATGAAAGCTAAACCGTACTCCCAAATATCCTCTTTTAAAGATCTAGACTTTAAGGAAGACATCGAAGGATTTAATAAATCCATCTGTCTAGCCTTTGGTGTTCCGCAAGTGCTACTTGATGGTGGTAATAACGCGAACATTCGACCAAACATCGAACTGTTCTATTATATGACTATCATTCCTATGCTGAACAAACTGACTAGTTCTCTTACTTTCTTTTTTGGTTATAAGATTACTCCTAATACTAAGGAAGTAGCTGCATTAACACCAGATAAAGAAGCTGAGGCTAAACATTTAACCTCATTGGTTAATAATGGTATTATGACTGGTAACGAAGCTCGTTTAGAGCTGAACCTTGAACCTTTAGATGATGAGCAGATGAATAAGATTCGTATTCCTGCTAACGTTGCTGGTTCTGCAACAGGTGTATCTGGTCAAGAAGGTGGTAGACCTCAAGGTTCCACCGAGGGAGATAAAGAATGATTGATTATAATGGTCTAAAGACCATTTTTGGTGAAAAACTGCCAGAATCTCATATCTTCTTTGCTACGGTTGCTGCGCATAAATATGTTCCTAGCTATGCTTTTCTGCGTAGAGAACTAGGGCTTTCATCTGCGCATACTAACCGTAAAGTATGGAAGAAATTTGTAGAGGCTTATGGTAAAGCAGTTCCTCCGACCCCACCGGCCCCACCATTAACTCTTTCTAAAGATTTAACTGCTAGCATGTCAGTTGAAGAGGGAGCAGCATTAACACTTTCTGTTACTGCAACTGGTGGTACTGGTCCATATACTTATGCATGGACTAAAGATGGTTCTCCTATTCCTGAAGCATCAGGAGCTACCTATACTAAGCCTGCAGCAGCAGCTGAGGATTCTGGGGTCTATAAAGTAACTGTAACAGATAGTAAGCGAGTAAGTAAGGATTCTACTGCGTGTACTGTGACAGTTAACCCGGGGGTTGGAGGCTAATAAATGACACAAGCTGCTATTGACTATAACAAGTTAAAATCAGCACCCGTTCATTTAGATGCTTATATTAAATCTATTGATAGCGAATCCAAAGAGGGTGTTGTAAAAATCCGTGGATTCGCTAATACAATTAGTAAAGATCGCGCTGGTGATGTAATTCCTGCTTCTGCGTGGAAAACGTCTAATGCACTTACTAACTACATGAAAAACCCGATTATTCTTTTCGGACACGATCATCGTCGTCCAATCGGTAAGTGCATTGATCTTAACCCTACTGAAATGGGTCTCGAAATAGAATGCGAGATCTATGAAAGTTCTGATCCGGCTATCTTTTCACTAATTAAAAACGGTGTACTGAAAACTTTTAGTATCGGATTCCGCTGCCTAGATGCAGAGTGGGATGAAGCTACTGATATATTTATTATTAAAGATTTAGAACTATACGAAGTTTCGGTAGTTTCTGTACCTTGTAATCAGGACTCTACGTTCAATCTCGCTAAGAGCATGAATGGTCATGATTATACTGAATGGCGTAAATCTTTTACTGCAATAAGTTCTAAAGCTGTCCCAGCTCAAGAACGTAATCTTTCTGAACTAGAAAAACTTGCGATAGCTTTAGGCTACGTTAAAGAATAACGGAGAATTATTTAAAAATGACTATTGATATTAATAAGCTGAAAGAAGAACTTGGTCTGGGTGATCTGGCTAAATCTCTGGAAGGTCTGACCGCTGCTCAGAAAGCTGCCGAAGCTGAACGTATGCGTAAAGAGCAGGAAGAAAAAGAACTGGCTCGTATGAATGATCTGGTTTCTAAAGCAGTTGGCGAAGATCGTCAGAAACTGGAACAAGCTCTGGAACTGGTTAAGTCCCTGGATGAAAAATCTAAAAAGAGTGCAGAATTGTTCGCACAGACTGTAGAAAAGCAGCAGGAAACTATTGTTGGTCTTCAGGACGAAATCAAATCTCTGCTAGCAGCTCGTGAAGGTCGTTCCTTCGTTGGTGATAGTGTAGCTAAAGCACTATACGGTACTCAGGAAGCTTTTGAAGATGAAGTTGAAAAACTAGTTCTGTTATCTTATATGATGGAGAAGGACGTATTCGAAACTGAACATGGTAAAGCCCACGTTAAGGCTGTCAATGGTTCTTCTTCCGTTTCTATGTCTAGCGAAGCATACGAAACTATCTTCTCCACCCGTATTATCCGTGACCTGCAGAAAGAATTAGTAGTTGGTGCACTGTTCGATGAACTGCCAATGTCCAGCAAAATTCTTACTATGCTCGTTGAACCCGAAGCTGGAAAAGCTACTTGGGTAGATGCTTCCAAATTTGGTACTGACGAAACTGTTGGTGACGAAGTTAAAGGTGCCCTGACTGAAATCAGCTTCAAAACTTACAAGCTGGCTGCTAAGTCCTTCATCACTGATGAAACTGAAGAAGATGCGATCTTCTCCCTGCTGCCTCTGCTGCGTAAGCGTCTGATCGAAGCACATGCTGTTTCTATCGAAGAAGCGTTTATGACTGGTAATGGTACGGGTCAGCCGAAAGGTCTGTTGAAACTGGCTGAAGACGATGGTGCTAAAGTTACTACCGAAGCTAAAGCTGATGGTACTGTTCTGGTAACTGCTAAAACCATTTCTAAACTACGTCGTAAACTGGGCCGTCATGGTCTGAAACTAAGCAAACTGGTACTGATCGTATCTATGGATGCTTACTACGATCTGCTAGAAGATGAAGAATGGCAGGATGTTGCACAGGTTGGTAACGATGCTGTTAAACTGCAAGGTCAGGTTGGTCGTATTTATGGTCTGCCGGTTGTAGTTTCTGAGTACTTCCCAGCTAAAGCAGCTGAGAAAGAGTTCGCAGTTATTGTTTATAAAGATAACTTCGTAATGCCACGCCAGCGTGCTGTTACTGTTGAACGTGAGCGTCAAGCTGGTAAACAGCGTGATGCATACTACGTTACTCAGCGTGTTAACCTGCAACGTTACTTTAGTAATGGTGTTGTATCCGGTGCTTACGCTACCGCTTAATACAGGCTTTTCAGCCGATAAGGAGAGCTTCGGCTCTCCTTTTTTATTGGGAAAAATAAATGCAAATAATCACAGCTGAAGACTATAGATTATACGGTGGGTTAAAACGACCGGAACTAGAATCTGGAGTAGAGATGATGATTACTGCTGCCAACGCGCTGATTACCAGCCTCCTAGGTATGGATGATGCTGATGCGGTAGACCAGTTAATCAATACAAAACCTTCTCGTAAAAAATACTTCTTAAGTTCTCCCTCGGCTACTTCAGTAACCAAAATGACTATTAATGATAAGGAGATAGATCCCGAGCAATACAAATTATACTCAGATGGGGTTATACTTCTTAAATTTAACCCTCCAGAAGGTTATATGGATGTAGAATACACACAAGGTGGATTTAATCCAATACCTGAGGATCTCAAACTTGCAGCATGTATGCTAGTAGATCATTGGCACAAACAGGATTATCGCCAAGCTAAAACAATTGGTGGAGAAACAGTTACTTTTAATAATACTAAGTCTGGTATTCCAGAGCATATTCGTACTATTATTGAAGTTTACAGGAGAGTATAATGTCTCTTTCTGATTTAGCTACACAAATTATTAAGGAGCAATTAGATACTGCGGGACGTTCCGAGAATAATAAGAATACCGTTGTATATTCTGTTGAAACAGGACTGAAAGATCCTACTAGAGATGGTACTGTTGCTCAGGTATCTTTTAAATTCTCAAAACCTGTATCCCAAGACCTCCTTAATGTTAGGACCGCTTCTATTCTAAAAGCAGTTTCTTCTAGCTTAGATCTAACGGGAGACTTAGGTGCTTTAGAAAGTCTTATTCAAGCAACCGCTGGTAAAAAATCCTCTGTAGGTAAAAAACGTTCTACTGGTAGAGTTCAAGTAAACTTTGGGGATCCTAGAGACGTAGAAGATGGATATTCTGGTGCAGTAACAGGTGCTTCAGGACGTTTTGTATCTAATAGCAATATGAAGGTTATTCTGGAGTTGGTTGCTAAAGAATACTTAATAAAGGATATGAAAAAAGCAGGAGCTCCACTTAAGTTTAGAACAGGTCGTTTTGCAAATTCTCTAAAAGTTAAAGATGTTATGCTTAGAGATGCTGGAACTAGCAAAGGTGCTCCTGAATTAAATGTTACCTATAATTATATGGTACGTCCATATTCAGTATTTAATCCTGCAGTATCTACATATCGAAGATTGTCATTACGACCCTACCCAGGTGCTAGAAACCCTCAAAGATTAATTGGAGAGGCGATAGCTAAAGCTGCAAGAGACTTAATTCACTCCAGATACAAAATTAAGGTTAATCAAGGAACCTAATAAATGGATCACAGAACAAGTATAGCACAAGCTCTGGTTGACCGAATAGCCAAACAAATGGATGGCTCCCAACCAGATGAATATTTTAATAACTTGTATGGAAACGTCTCACGTCAAACTTATAAGTTTGAGGAGATAAGAGAGTTTCCTTATGTTGCAGTTCATATCGGAACTGAAACTGGGCAGTATCTTCCCTCAGGTCAACAGTGGATGTTTTTAGAACTTCCTATCCTGGTGTATGATAAAGAGAAAACAGACATTCAAGAGCAACTTGAAAAACTCGTAGCGGATATAAAAACCGTTATTGACACAGGTGGAAATTTAGAATATACTGTTAGTAAACCTAATGGATCGACCTTCCCATGTGAGGCGACTGATATGAGCATTACATCAGTTAGTACAGATGAGGGTCTACTGGCCCCATATGGTTTAGCAGAAATAAATGTAACAGTGAGGTATCAGCCTCCACGTAGGTCACTTCGCAGATAAGTTACAGATTAGGAGAAAATAATTAAATGTCTTTACAACTATTACGTAATACTCGAATCTTCGTGTCTACGGTTAAGACTGGTCACGACAAGACCAACACGCAAGAGATTCTAGTTCAGGATGATATTTCTTGGGGTCAGGACAGTAACTCAACAGATATTACTGTTAATGAAGCTGGTCCGCGTCCTACTCGTGGTTCTAAACGTTTTAACGATTCTTTAAATGCGGCTGAGTGGAGTTTTTCTACTTATATCCTGCCATACAAGGATAAAACTACTAGCAAACAAATTGTTCCTGACTATATGTTATGGCATGCACTTTCTAGTGGTAAAGCTATTAACCTTGATGGAGATACCGGAGCACATAATAATGCTACTAACTTCATGGTTAACTTCAAAGATAACGCATATCACGAACTGGCTATGCTGCATATTTACATTCTAACTGACAATGCGTGGAGTTACATTGACTCTTGCCAGATCAACCAGGCAGAAGTTAACGTTGATATTGAAGATATTGGTCGTGTAACTTGGTCTGGTAATGGTAATCAGCTCATCCCGTTAGACAGCCAACCATTTGACCCTGATGCATTAGGTATTGATGATGAAACCTATATAACTATTCAGAGTTCTTACATTAAGAACAAGTTAACTATCCTAAAAATTAAGGATATGGATTCTGATAAGGCATATGATATTCCTATTACTGGTGGTACTTTTACCATTAATAACAACATCACGTACCTAACCCCGAATATTATGTCACGTGTAAATATTCCAATCGGCTCATTTACTGGTGCGTTTGAACTAACGGGTTCTTTGACAGCATACCTTAATGATAAGTCTCTAGGATCTATGGAATTATATAAAGATCTAATTAAAACCCTTAAGGTAGTTAACCGTTTTGAAATCGCACTTATTTTGGGTGGTGAATATGACGAGGAACGTCCGGCAGCTGTGTTAGTTGCTAAACAGGCGCACGTTAACATTCCTACTATTGAGACTGATGATGTACTTGGTACTTCAGTAGAGTTTAAGGCTATTCCTACAGATTTGGATACTGGTGACGAGGGTTATCTCGGATTTTCTAACAAGTATACAAAAACTACTGTGGCTAATCTGATTGCTACAGGGGATGGTGCTAAAACTCCACCAAAACTAGTTGAATCAATCACAGTTAAATCGGCTGGTGAGGCTACTTCTGTAACAAATAGTAATACTTTACAGATGTCTGTTGAGGTAACACCTCCAGAAGCTACTAATAAGGCTGTAATTTGGTCTATTTCTAGCGGTAACGCAGCTACGATTGATGCAGAATCTGGATTATTAACAGCTGATGCCTCTAAAACTGGTGCAGTTACTGTGAAGGCTGTAGCTAAAGACGGTTCTGGTGTAGAAGGTACTAAAACTATCACAGTTAGTGCTGGTGGTTAAATAAATGTACTACTCTCTAATGCGAGAGTCAAAAGTTATAGTTGAGTATGATGGTAGGGCATTTCATTTTGATGCCCTATCAAACTATGATATACAGACTTCCTACGAGGAATTCAAGACTCTTCGTAGGACTGTTCATCGTAGAACTAACTATGCAGACTCTATTATAAATGCTCAAACCCCTTCTTCTATCTCTCTAGCAGTAAATTTTAGTAATACTCTTACTGAAGCTAACTTCTTTGAATGGTTAGGTTTTGATAGAAAAGGTAATACTTTCTTACTCCCATTATATAGTAATAATATTGAACCTATTATGTTCAATATCTATATAGTAAACAAAGATAATAACTGTGTATATTTTGAAAACTGTTATGTATCTACAGTAGATTTTTCTTTAGATAAGAATATACCAATTCTTAATATTGGTATTGAGTCTGGGAAATTCTCAGAAGTATCTACCTATAGAGAAGCAGCTTCTATTATACAGGGTGAAGTAATGTCTTACAGCCCAGTAATAGCTTCTACTAATGGCAGCATCTTACCCGGTCTTATTTCTGCCTCTTTATCTTTCCAACAGCAGTGCTCCTGGAGAGAGGATAAGAGTGTTTTTGATATAAATAAAATTTATAATAATAAAAGAGCTTATGTAAATGAAATGAATGCTTCGGCAACCATTTCTCTGTACTACTTAAAACGTTTTGCAGGAGACATGGTTTACAATATCGAACCGGAGATAGATGTACCCTTAAATATAAGAAACAACAATATTTCTATAGATTTTCCTTCAGCACGTATTACAAAACGCCTAGATTTCTCAGATGTGTATAGAGTTGAGTGGGATATTATACCTACTGCTTCTTCAGACCCAGTGAGAATAGATTTCTTTGGAGAAATTAAAAAATGATTAATTTAAAAGATATTACTCTCGATACTCGTACTATTACTCTTTCCTACCCGGGTATGCCGAACTTTAAACTAGAACTTAACTATATGTCTCGTGCTACCTCTAAACGTGTTATTTCTTCTGCTAAACGCGATGAATGGGTTAATGGTACTTTGATTCAGGTACAGGATGATGATAAGTTCATTGAAGCCTTTGTTGACGCAGCTATTAAAGGTTGGACCGGTTTGACTGTAGGTGACGTTGAAAAACTGATGCTGATTGAAACAGATGCTGATCCTGCTACTGAAGTTCCTTTTAGCCGCGATAATGCTGTAATGCTCATGCAGAACTCTGCTGCGTTTGATTCTTGGATCAACCAGACAGTGTTCCACTTAGACACTTTTCGTAGCCCAAAAGCGTAAAGAACTCCTAGATGCTGTTGCTGATTTTGCAGATAAATGTATTAAGAGCTCAGCATCTAAAATGACCAAACAACAATATTTAATACTTTGCGAGTCAATGGGTATAGAGCCTGATCCTAAGGCTATGCCCGTTGAACTTGAGGATTTTCCACCTATTGTATCTATTAGTATGAATATTTATAACAGTCTGATTGACTGTTTCATACCGGGTGACTTTCCTATTTTTATAGGTAAGGATAAAGCTGCATTAGGTGTTTTATTTGATATTTATGGGATTACTGATCCTATAGAAAAAGAATTTGTTCTACACATTATCAATATATTTGATGCTAAAGCTGTAGACGCTGCACGTAAACGTGCTGAGAAGCATAAACCGCAAAACGGGAGGATTCCTAACGTTAAGCCACATGCTAGATCTCGTGCACGGTAAAAGTTTCCTCCAATGGGCGTTCCACGATGAGGCTTGGCTCTGGGTGATTTGCCCAGAGCCTTTTTTATTGGGAAAAATAAAACATGACTGATAAGCTAATACGAGAATTACTAATAGACGTTAAACAGAAGGGGGCAACTCGTACTGCAAAGTCTATTGAAAACGTATCTGATGCGTTGGAAAATGCTGCTGCTGCTTCCGAACTGACAAATGAGCAGTTAGGTAAAATGCCCAGAACTCTTTATTCCATTGAGAGGGCAGCAGACAGAGCAGCGAAAAGTCTTACTAAAATGCAAGCTAGTAGGGGTATGGCTGGTATCACTAAATCCATTGATGGTATTGGTGATAAGCTAGACTACCTGGCTATCCAGCTTATTGAAGTAACAGATAAACTAGAAATTGGATTCGATGGAGTTTCTAGATCTGTTAAAACAATGGGTAATGATGTTGCAGCTGCAACAGAAAAAGTCCAGGATAGATTATACGATACTAATAGAGCATTAGGTGGCACAGCTAGGGGTTTTAATGATACTGCTGGTGCCGCTGGTAGAGCTTCTAGAGCTATTGGTAATACTTCTGGTTCAGCACGTGGTGCAACTCGTGATTTTGCGGCAATGGCTAAGATCGGTGGTAGTTTACCTATTATGTACGCAGCTCTTGCTTCCAACATCTTCGTTTTGCAATCAGCATTTGAACAACTTAAACTAGGTGATCAGCTAAATCGTCTAGAAAAATTTGGTGTTATAGTAGGTACTCAGACAGGTACTCCTGTTCAGACCCTTGCTAGGTCACTACAAGAAGCTGCTGGATATGCTATTTCTTTTGAGGAAGCAATGAGACAGGCATCTTCAGCATCTGCTTATGGATTTGATGCCGAACAACTTAATAAATTTGGTTTAGTAGCTCGTCGTGCTGCTGCTGTTCTTGGTGTTGATATGACTGATGCACTTAACCGTGTAATTAAGGGCGTATCTAAACAAGAAATCGAACTTCTGGATGAACTTGGTGTCACTATCCGTCTTAATGACGCATACGCTGATTACGTTAAGCAGTTAAATGCTGCAAACACAGGTATAACATATAATGTTAATAGTCTTACCACTTTCCAGAAACAACAAGCATACGCTAACGCGGTAATTGCTGAATCTACTAAGCGGTTTGGCTACCTAGATGAAGTACTACGTGCAACTCCATGGGAGCAATTTGCTGCTAATGCAGATGCTGCACTAAGAAAAATACAACAAGCTGCTGCTAAGTATTTAGGGCCAGTAATTGATGCTATCAACACAGTATTTTATACATCTCAGGCTTCTATATCTGCTGAGGCAGCTAGAGCTCAAGAAAAAACTAATAGACAGATAGACCCTACCAACGTTGGTGCTGTTGCTTTAAGTTTAGCTGCTTCTGAAGAAGGCTATAATAAAGCTCTAGATATGTATAAGGAATCTCTTGATAAGCGTAATAAGCTAAAATCTGAGTTCGATAAACGAATGGAACAAGCAGATTTCTATACAAAATTAGCTATACGTCAAGTTGGTGAAGGTATTCCTGTTGGTCTTGCAGCAGCAGGTGCTTCGGAGGCCAATAAGCAATTTGTAGCAGAAACTGCAGCTATGGGTCTACAAGTAACTAGACTTGGTAAGGAAGTAGAGGATTCTACTGAAAACCTTAATGCCTGGAAATCAGCATATCAAGCTGCTGGGGCCGCTGCTGCAAAGGCTAGTCCAGAGTTTCAGAAGCAAATTAATCTACAGAGAGATACTACTGATCCTGATGCTGTATACGATTTTAACTCTACTGTATTAAAAGGACTAACTGAGCAGCAGAAAGCGTACAATCAGACTAAGAAAACGGCTAGTGACTTAGCTAATGACATACAGAACGTTGCTCAGAATACAGATACTGCTGCTAAAACTAGTGCTACTTTAGCAGATGCTATAAAAAATATAGAATCTCTATCTCTAGGTACTGGTAAGAGTGCTGATGAATACGTTAAAAATCTTAATCTAGGGTACAATACTCTGTCCGAAATGAAAACTGCGTCTCAGGCCTTATCTGAGTACGTTAAACTAACCGGTAATGAGACTAAGAACCAGTTAGCAGTTCAACAGAAGATAGCTGATGTATATAACCAAACTAAGGATAAGGAAAAGGCTCAGGAAGCTGGTAGACGTTTAGAGTTGCAACAGTTAGAAGAGCAAGAAGCTGCTTTACGCCGTGTTCTTCAAACAAACCAGGGAAATAAAGCTGTTGAGAAAGAAATTGAAAAAATTCAGCTGGAGAAACTTAAACTTACCAATCAGGGTATGGAGGCCCAGAAGAAGGTTAAGGATTATACAGATAAAATCCTGGGTGTAGATCGTGAGATAGCTCTTCTGAATGACCGCACTATGACTACTACTCAATATAGATTAGCTCAGCTAAAACTAGAACTAACTATAGAGAAAGAGAAGTACGAATGGTATACAAAACAAGCGGACAAACAGAAAGAGGCAGAACAGTCTAGACGTGCTCAAGCACAAATAAGCAGAGAAATATGGGAAGCGGAGAAACAGGCAACTGCCTCACATGTATCAGCTCTCATGGATGCGCTAGAGGTCAGCCAAACGCAGAGAAATGTCACTGGTCAGTCACAGATTCTCACTGAAAGGTTATCTATTCTGCAGCAGCAGCTGGAACTGTCTAAAGGTAATACTGAAGAAGAAATTAAATATCGTAATGAGATTTATAAAACTTCAGCAGCCTTAGAGCAGCTTAGAAAACAGAGAGATAGCCAGATGCAGCAACAGGTAGGGTCTTCTGTAGGTGCTGTATATACTCCTACAACTGGACTATCTGGAGAAGATAAAGATTTTGCTGATATGGGAAATAGAATGGCTTCTTATGATCAGGCAATCTCTAAACTATCTGAGCTAAACTCTGAAGCAACCGCTGTAGCTCAAAGCATGGGTAACTTAACCAATGCTATGATTCAATTCTCTCAGGGATCTTTAGATACTACATCTATGATTGCTTCCGGTATGCAGACTGTGGCCTCTATGATTCAATATAGTACTAGTCAACAGGTTAGTGCAATTGATCAGGCTATTGCAGCAGAGCAGAAACGAGATGGTAAATCTGAAGCATCTAAAGCTAAACTGAAAAAGTTAGAAGCTGAAAAGCTGAAGATTCAACAAGACGCAGCTAAGAAGCAGATTATCATCCAAACTGCAGTAGCTGTAATGCAGGCGGCAACAGCTGTTCCATACCCGTTCTCTATTCCTCTGATGGTAGCGGCAGGTTTAGCAGGTGCTCTGGCCCTCGCCCAAGCATCCTCTGCATCGAGTATGTCGAGTATTGCTGATTCGGGAGCTGATACAACTAGTTACTTAACCTTAGGAGAACGTCAAAAGAATATAGATGTGTCCATGTCTGCTAATGCAGGTGAACTATCTTATATTCGTGGCGATCAAGGTATAGGTAGTGCCAACTCTTTCGTTCCTCGTGCTGAGGGTGGTAATATGTACCCAGGGGTTAGTTACCAAATGGGTGAACATGGTACAGAAGTAGTTACCCCTATGGTTCCTATGAAAGCTACACCTAATGATGAGCTAAAAACCTCATCTAACTCAACTTCAGGAAGACCTATCATCCTGAATATTAGTGCTATGGATGCTGCAAGTTTTAGAGAGTTTGCTTCTAGTAATAGTAGTGCTCTAAGAGACGCAGTAGAATTAGCTCTGAATGAGAACGGTGCTAGTCTGAAAACATTAGGAAATTCTTAAAACTGGAGGAGGACTTTGAGTCCTCCTTTTCTTTATGGAAAAATAAAAATTTCTTGATAAAATTTTCTAATACTATTATAATATTGTTATTAAAGAGGAGAAATTAACTATGAGATTACCAGACCCATACACGAATCCAGAACTTTCAGGATTAGGATTCGAAAGTGTTAACCTGATTGATAATGACCCAGTAATTCGTGATGAGTTACCAAATGGTAAAGTTAACGAAGTTAAGGTATCTGCTCAATACTGGGGTATAAATATTTCTTATCCAGAATTATTTCCAGATGAATATAGTGTTCTAGATGCTTTTATTCTAGAATACAAAAGGACTGGTGGTTATATAGATGTTATATTACCCCAATACGAAGCTTTTAGAGTTAGAGGTAATACTAGCCTAGTAAATATACCTGCTGGACAGAAGGGTTCTAATATAACTATGGATACAAAAGGACTTCTCACAGGTATTCCAAAACCAGGGGATCTATTTAAGCTATCTAACCATCCAAAAGTATATAAAATAACATCATTCAATAAATCAGGCAATACGTGGTCTATAAACTTATACCCTGATTTATTTATAACTACTACTGGGGCTGAGAAACCAGTGTTTAACGGAATACTATTTAGAACAAAACTCATGAATGGTGATGCTTTCGGATCTACATTAAATAATAACGGAACATATTCCGGCATCTCATTAAATTTACGGGAAAGTTTATGAAGAAAATACTAGATAGTGCTAGAAACTACTTAAAAAATAATAGCAGAATAAAAACTGCTAGTCTAATTTCCCTAGAATTACCTGGCTCTACTGGTACTAGTACTGCTTTTATTTATTTAACTGATTATTTTAGAGATGTACTATATAATGGTATTTTGTACCAGGCTGGTAAGGTTAAGTCCATTAGCACACATAAACAAAATAGAGATTTATCTATTGGCAGTCTATCTTTTACTATTACAGGTACAGCGCAGGATGAAGTACTGAAACTAGTGCAGAATGGTGTGTCCTTTTTAGATAGACTAGTATCAATCCACCAAGCAATTATTACCGAAGATGGTTCTATTCTGCCAGTAGACCCAGATACAAATGGTCCTTTACTATATTTTAGGGGGAGGATTACTGGAGGGGGTATTAAAGATAATATTAGTACCTCTGGAGTAGGAACCTCTACAATTACCTGGAATTGTTCTAACCAATTCTATGACTTTGATAGAGTTAATGGTAGGTATACTGATGACGCTTCCCATAGAGGGCTTGAAATTGTAGCAGGACAATTAGTTCCATCTAACGGAGCTAAAAGACCTGAGTACCAAGAAGATTATGGGTTCTTCCACTCCAATAAAAGTATCTCTATCCTGGCAAAATATCAGGTTCAAGAAGAAAGATACAAGTTAAAATCAAAGAAAAAACTATTTGGCTTATCTAGAAGCTACAGCCTTAAAAAGTACTATGAAACTGTTACTAAGGAAGTAGATATAGATTTTAACCTTGCTGCTAAATATATCCCAGTAGTTTATGGCGTACAGAAAATACCAGGAATACCTATTTTTGCGGATACAGAACTACATAATCCCAACATAGTTTATGTCGTATACGCCTTTGCTGAGGGAGAGATTGATGGTTTTCTTGATTTCTCCTTTGGTGATAACCCTATGATCTGCATAGATGCTAATGATAGCTCTGCTAGAACCTGTTTTGGTACTAAAAAAGTAGTAGGGGATACAATGCAGAGGATAGCATCTGGAACCTCCTCTAGTAGCCCATCCGTGCATGGACAGGAATATAAATATAATGATGGTAACGGGGACATAAGAATTTGGACGTATCATGGAAAATCTGACCAAGCGGCTTCTGAAGTACTAGTAGATATAGCTAAAGAACGTGGGTTCTATCTTCAAAATATGAATGGTAATGGGCCTGAATACTGGGATGCTAGATATAAGCTACTAGATACTGCATACGCAGTGGTGCGCTTCACTATTAATGAAAATAGGACTGAGATTCCAGAAGTTAGTGCTGAAATTCAAGGTAAAAAAGTAAAAGTCTATCATTCTGATGGTAGAGTAACTGCTAATAGTACTAGCTTAAATGGTATTTGGCAAACACTTGATTACTTAACCTCTGATAGATATGGCGCTAATATTACCATTGATCAGTTCCCACTTCAGCAATTAATACAGGAAGCAGCTATTTTAGATATTATAGATGAATCCTATCAGGTATCTTGGCAGCCATATTGGAGATACGTTGGGTGGACTGATCCACTAGCAGAAAATAGACAAATAGTACAAATGAATACTATTCTGGATACATCTGAATCAGTATTTAAAAATGTGCAAGGTTTATTAGAGTCCTACGGTGGGGCTATTAACAACTTATCTGGTCAATATAGGATTACTGTAGAAAAATATTCTAATACTCCACTAGAGATTAATTTTCTGGATACTTATGGTGATTTAGAGCTATCAGATACTACTGGTAGAAATAAATTCAACTCAGTTCAAGCATCCATCGTAGACCCAGCTCTTAGCTGGAAAACTAACTCTATTACCTTTTACAACTCTAAATATAAAGAACAAGATAAAAATTTAGACAAAAAATTACAATTATCTTTTGCAAATATAACTAACTACTATACTGCTAGAAGTTTTGCAGACAGAGAACTTAAGAAATCTAGGTATTCTAGAACCCTCTCATTTTCTTTACCATATCAATTCATTGGTATTGAGCCTAACGATGCTATTGCATTTACATACGACCGTTATGGATGGGATAAGAAATACTTTTTAGTAGATGAAGTAGAAAACTCTAGAGAAGGAAAGATAAATGTTACTCTACAGGAGTACGGGGAGGATGTATTTATCAACTCTGATCAAGTAGATAATAGTGGTAATGATATACCAGATATTAGTAACAATGTTCTTCCTCCTAGAGATTTTAAGTATACTCCTACACCCGGTGGCTTAGTTGGTTCTATAGGAAAAAATGGTGAGTTATCTTGGCTTCCAAGCTTAACTAATAACGTAGTTTATTACTCTATCGTGCATTCCGGTCATGCTGAACCTTATATTGTGCAGCAACTAGAAACAAATCCCAACGAACGGATGATCCAAGAGATAATTGGAGAGCCTGCAGGTTTAGCAATATTTGAAATAAGGGCTGTGGATATAAACGGTAGAAGAAGTTCTCCAGTAACATTATCTATAGAACTTTAACTCTGCTAAAAACCTAAGTGTAGTATCTAATTTTTAGGGGTAACTAATACGGCTTTCTGGGGGATGTAACTGAGTTTGTAGGCCCAGATGTAAAACTAGCTTGGGATAGAATACCAGAAGAAGATATAATAGAGAGTATATTCTATACTCTGGAGATCTATGATTCCCAGAATAGAATGCTAAGAAGTGTACGTATTGAAAATCAGTATACTTATGACTATTTATTAACGTATAATAAGGCAGATTTTGCTCTTCATAACAGTGATGCTCTAGGAATCAATAGAAAACTATATTTTCGTATTAGAGCAGAAGGAGATGATGGAGAACAGTCTGTGGAGTGGGCATCCATTTAATGATTTCGAATAATGCACCAGCCAAAATGGTCTTAAATAGTATAATGACTGGATATACAATGGCATATGTCCAGCACTCTATATATACTGACTATGACGTTATTGGTAGATCTTTTTGGTTAAAGACAGAAGAAAGTATAGATAGACGTGATTATACTGGTATAGATACTTTCTTCGTAATGATTAATAATCTAACCCCTTCTACCTCCTACGGGGTTCAGGGGGCTTTCTATGACTCAATTATTGACTCAGAGTTACTGGAAGCTAAGATTGGTATCAACCTCTCTAATGAAACTAACTTTAGAACAAAGGAAAAGCCAATAATTACTGCAGCAAGATCTGAATCAGAACCCGTCGACGTGGGTGTTGGTGCTCCAATAGTTGTTGTAGATACTACTGGGGAAGCTAGTTACTGCACTATTGAATTAAAAAGTACTGCATCAGAAGATAGTGAATGGGTTAAGTATTATATAGGCGCATTGGGATCTACTATCAAATTTGGTGGTGTTCCGGTTGGCGACTATAAGATCAGAATATCGGGTCAAGTTACGATGCCAGATGGTGTTACAGTTGACTCATCTGGTTATTATGAATACCCTAGCGTTTTCACTGTAGCTTATAATTTCGTACCACCTACTGCACCTACTAACATTGCCTTTAAAGCTGCACGAATCGCAGACGGTAAGGAACGATATGATGTTAGAATAGAGTGGGACTGGGAACGTGGTGGTGGTGCTAATGTCCGTGAATTTCTAGTCACTTATATAAACTCTGAGGAATATGCTAAGACTGGCTGGGCTAAAGCTCAAAAGATAAACGTTGGGGCTGCTAGAGCTGCAACGATCATATCATTCCCATGGAAAGTTGAGCATACTTTTAAGGTATCATCAATTGCCTGGGGACCAAATAAGCAAGATATAACAGAATCAGCTCCTGTAACATTTATATTGAATGAAGATACTCCTCTAGACAACAGCTTTGTCAATGAGACGGGTATTGATGTTAATTATGCCTTTATTAGAGGTAGTATGAAAGATGGAGAAATCTGGAGGCAGACATTCTTAATCGACGCAGCCACTGGCGCTATTAACATTGGTCTGCTAGATGAAGAAGGAAAAGCATCTATTTCTTTTGACCCTATAAACCGTGTTGTTAACGTTGATGGGAAAGTAATTACTAGAGATATTAATGCTGCAAACTTTATTATGACTAACTTATCCGGTAAGGATAATCCAGCAATTTACACTCAAGGTAAATCTTGGGGGGATAATAACTCCGGTATTTGGATGGGCATGGATAATACCTCTGCCAAAGCTAAGTTAGACATTGGTAATGCCACACAGTGGATTCGTTATGATGGTGATGTGCTACGTATTTCTAGCGGTGTAGTAATTGGAACACCAAATGGTGACGTAGATATTGAAACTGGTTTGCAAGGCAAACAAACCGTATTTATTTATAAACTTGGTAAAAGTTTGCCAGCAAAACCATTAGAGCAAGATTATCCCCCTCCTGGTTGGTCTAAAACACCGCCTAATCGTACTGATATGACTCAGAATATCTATGCTACTACTGGTACTTTAGATCCTGTGACTAATAGATTATTAGAGGGTACTAGCTGGTCTGATGTAGTTCAGTGGAGTGGTACTGAAGGCACTATAGGACATGATGGACAACGTGGTCCTGGGATGTACTCTGTAGGTATACCAGGTTTAGGTGGTTGGGACGATGGACAAGCTAATTCCTTCTTTCAAAGTAATTTCGGTTCTTCCCCAGTTAAATATGATGTATTAACTGAATTTAATAGTAATGCCCCACAATCAGCATTTACACGGCAATGGAATGGGTCTAGTTGGGTTAACCCTGCAATGGTTCTCCACGGAAATATGATTGTTAATGGTACAGTGACGGCAGATAAAATTGTAGCAGGAAATGCTTTCTTATCTCAGATCGGTGTTAACATTATTTATGATAGGAACGCCGCACTATCAGGTAACCCTGAGGCATACTACAAGATGAAGATAGACCTAAATAATGGGTATATCCATATAAGGTAATTAATAATGAGTACTGAAAATAGAGTTATAGACTTAGTAATAGATGAGAAAGTGCCTTATGGTCTACTAATGCAATTCTTAGATGTTGATGATAGTACTTATCCCCCTACAAATACCCCTGTTAACTTAACGGGGTATTCTCTAAGGGGTACTATAAAGAATAGCCTTGATGAGACTGCGGAAACTTTAGCATCTTTTACTACTAAAATTATTGATGCTGCTCAAGGTGCTATAGCTATAAGTTTACCCATAGAAGCGGTAGAGAATATTGGTGAAAAAGCCACCAAAGAAAGAGATAGATATAACCCTCGTCAGCGATTCGCAGGATACTATGATATAATTATGACTAGAGATGTTATAGGATCTGCAATTAGCTCCTTTCGTATAATGGAGGGTAAAGTATTTATCAGTGATGGGGTAACTAAATAATGGCAGTAACTACTAAAATTATTGTGCAACAAATACTGAATATAGATGATACGAAAGCTACTGCTAGTAAATTTCCTAGATATACAGTAATTCTTGGAAATTCTATTAGTTCTATTACTGCTAGTGAGTTAGTATCTTCTATAGAGGCCGCTGCTAAATCTGCTGCGGCTGCAAAAGATTCTGAGATAGCAGCTAAGACCTCAGAGCTTAATGCTAAGAATTCGGAGCAGGAAGCTGCTATTTCTGCCGTAGCTTCAGAAGCTTCTGCTACTCAGTCTGCTACATCTGCTACTCAATCTGCTGCATCAGCGGATAGATCTGCAGAATCAGCCGCAGCAGCTAAAGTATCCGAGACTAATGCGAAAGCTAGTGAAACTAAGGCTAAAACCTCCGAGACTAATGCAAAAACATCAGAAACTAATACAAAGTCTAGTGAAATCAAAGCTAAGGCCTCCGAGACTAATGCTAAGGCTAGTGAAACTAATGCTGCTGCTTCGGCTGCAGCGGCAAAACTTAGTGAGGATAATGCAAAAATCAGTGAGACTAATGCTGCTGCATCCGCTGCGGATTCCAGTGGTTTTAGGAATGAGGCGGAAACATTCTCTACACAAGCTGCCACATCAGCTTCTGCTGCAAAAACTTCCGAAACAAAGGCTAAAACTAGCGAAACTAATGCAAAAGCTAGTGAGACTAAAGCCAAAGCTAGTGAGACTAACGCAGCTAGTTCCGCAACTTCAGCTAGGCAGTCAGTAACTACTATTCAAGGCTTAAAATCAGATGTTGAGCAGCTAAAATCAGATACTCAGGCCATTAAAAACAGTGCTGTAACAGAGACAACAGCTATAAAGGCAGATGTTGCGCAGTTAAAAACGGATACACAAGGTATTAAAGATAGCGCGGTAGCTGAGACAACAACTTTAAAAAACCAAGCTGCAACTTCTGCAACTAATGCTGCTAATTCTGCAGCAGAAGCGGGGAGACAGGCTACTGCTGCTGCTAATAGTGCTAATACTGCTAAAACTGAAGCCGATCGTTCAAAAACTGAGGCTGATAGATCAGAAGCTGCTGCTAATTCTACCCCCGACATTCAACCTCTTCCAGATGTATGGATACCGTTTAACGATTCTCTAGATATGATCACCGGCTTTGCACCAGGCTATAAAAAAATAACAGTCGGTGATGAGGAAATAACACTGCCTAGTGATAAGATTGTTAGCTTTACACGTGCATCAACTGCGACATATATTAATAAATCAGGTGTATTAACTGTTGCGGGGATTGATGAACCTAGATTTGAAAAGGATGGTTTGCTCATTGAGGGGCAAAGAACAAACCTTCTTATAAATAGCACCAATCCTTCAAAATGGAACAAGTCATCAAATATGATCTTAGATAGATCAGGTGTAGATGATTTCGGATTCCAGTACGCAAAATTTACATTAAAACCAGAAATGGTAGGGCAAACTTCAGCGATTAACATAGTAACCGTTTCCGGCAGTAGAGGTTTTGATGTAACAGGAAATGAAAAGTATGTAACCATATCATGCAGGGCGCAAAGTGGGACTCCAAATTTAAGATGCCGATTACGATTTGAAAACTACGATGGATCTGCTTATACATTTTTGGGTGATGCTTACGTAAATCTGACAGATTTATCAATTGAAAAATCTGGCGGCGCTGCAAATCGTATTACTGCAAGGGCTGTTAAAGATGAAGCAAGCAAATGGATTTTCTTTGAGGCAACAATTAAAGCGCTTGATACAGAAAATATGATCGGTGCAATGGTGCAGTATGCACCAGCAAAAGAGGGAGAGGGCACTGGTGCAGATGATTATATTTATATTGCTACCCCTCAAGTTGAAGGCGGGGCGTGCGCTTCATCATTTATTATTACAGAAGCAACTCCAGTTACACGGGCAAGTGATATGGTTACATTGCCAATAAAAAACAACCTTTACAATTTGCCGTTTACAATACTTGTGGAAGCTAATAAAAACTGGAGTATAACGCCAAATGCTGCGCCTCGTGTTTTCGATACTAGAGGTCATCAATCTGGTGCGGCAATTATTCTTGCTTTCGGATCTGCCGAAGGCGATAATGATGGATTCCCTTATTGCGATATAGGTAAATCAAACAGAAGGGTTTACGAGAATGCAAAACTAAAAAGATGATCATAGGAATGAGAGTAAAGAGTGATTATAATAATTGCTGTGTAAGTAATGCCAGAATATCAAGCGAAACAAAAACGGAATGGAGATACATACAATCAACGGCTACTATAAGGATTGGCGGACAAACAACTACGGGCGAACGTCATCTTTTCGGGCACGTTAGAAACTTTAGAATCTGGCATAAGGAACTAACTGATAGACAAATGAAGGAGTATGTATGAGAGATATAATCCTAAAATTCACGGATAAATCAGCATATAAAGATTTTCTCTTAAAAATAGAGTGGGATACTAATGAAACTTTGCAAAACCAAATAATGCTTGATGAAATTGGCTATACTTATACTGAAATCTCTCCGCTAGGTGATGATGAGCCTAGAGGCATCCGTAATGAAGGGTATTATGTTAATGTAAGGATTCTTGATGAATCCTTTACTTACGAATACTTTGAGCCTTTTATAGTTCAGCTAGAACAGCCTCTTAGAGAGTGGGCATAAGGTTTTATAATGGTAACTAAAACAGTAATTCCTACGGATATTACAAAACTTAAAAACGAGTCACTTAATAAGAATAATAACCTGAGTGACTTAGCAGACCGTGCAGCAGCATGGCTAAATGTGCGTCCTATTGGATCCACCCCTCTTGCGGGGGATCCTGTTGGGGACTATGATGCCGCAACTAAACGTTGGGTAGAGAATAAGATTAACACTGGTACAGTTGGACCCACTATGAATGGTGTTATGAACTACGGTGTTGGTGATTTTCACCTCCGAGATAGTCGTGCATATATTCAACCATACGAAGTCGTTTCTGACGGACAGCTTCTTAATAGGGCTGACTGGCCTGAGCTTTGGGCTTATGCTCAGATGGTTGGGCTTATAGAGGATTCCGTCTGGTTAGCGGATAAATTCCAGCGTGGTAAATACTCATCAGGAGATGGAACAACAACTTTTCGTGTTCCAGATAGGAATGGGGTACAGCAAGGGTCAATACGCGCTCTTTATGGTCGTGGTGATGGCGGTATGTCCGACGCTAACGGTCGTGCTTTTGAATCCGCTGCACCGAATATTACAGGTGCTGTTCCTAGCTACTCAGGAGGTATGTATGCTCAGGTATTCGGTTCTGCTGCTAGAGGTGCATTCTTTTCTGATAATATGCTTTTTCCTAACGGGGATGGGGATGTCATCCCTGCAGGTAAGACACCGCTTACTGGCCGTTGTAACACGCTAAATTTTGACGCCTCACGTTCAAGTCCAATTTACGGAGCATCAAATGATGAGATTCTTACACGAAATTTTGTAGGTGTATGGGTGATTCGTGCATCTGGTGGTTTCGTTGCAGCAAATACATCATGGAGTGTTATTAACGGCGATGCGACCAGACCGATAGACGGCACAAGAGTTGAATCAGGGAAAGTAAGTGTAGAATATAAGATTGGAACGGCTATTGAGGCGCAGGGTAATGTCTATACTGCTGCAACAATGGGCGGAGCATATTCTACCCAGCTCTCTGTTAAAAATGCCACTACGGGCAAAGAGAAAGATATCAGCGTCACAGAAGATGGTGATCTGTGGTCCGACCGCTTTAAGGCTAGATTTGGCACCCGTATGGCTTGGGTTCAGACCGGCTGGGCCTATGGCACATTTTCCCAAGCCCACCAAGCCATCGGTAACGACTACAGTTTCTACAGTATTCTTAGCGGCTCCCAAAGTTCAAGCACGGGCTATAAAACTCATACCCATATTGGTCAAATCCACAATGATAACGGTTCATTTGCTGATAGCTGCTGGCATGTTGCAGGTGATGATGATAACAAATATGGTGTACGTTTAAAAATTCAGCCTAATAATAACAGTATTTATTTCTATTCTTGGTGGCCTGGTGCTTCAGCAGTCTATACTTTGCAATTAAATGCTGTATCTGATTCTCGCTTAAAGCATGATATTAAGGCTATAGACGCAACTAAGTCCATCGAGGTATTAAAAGGATTAGAATTCCAATCCTTTGTATATAATAACGATGAAAAATCTCGCGTCCGACGTGGGGTTATTGCTCAGCAAGTAGAGACTATAGAACCACTTTATGTAAAAACTAGAAGATTTTATAATAATGATGGGGTGGAGCAAGAACAGAAGGAATTAGATACGACTCCAATGCTTCTTGACACTATGCATGTCGTGCAAGAACTTATAAAACGGATTGAATCTTTGGAAGAAGAACTCAAACAATTAAAAATACAATTAGTACAGTAATAAAAGAAAACCCCAGTGGACAAAATCCACTGGGGTTTTATTATTTATTTACTGCCTTCTATAATACCAAGATTATAAAATGGCTAAAAGGAATTTTTAAAATGCTCATTGTCACTATTAGTGCAAAGTTCTATAAAACCTTCAGGATCCCAAAAAGTAACATTACCTTCTTTATCTGTTTTCAGCACAAACTTTTAGGATTCAGTGGTTTTAATCTGATAAGTAGACATATTGGTATTAACAATACCTACCATACTAGGGTTAGTAAAATTATTTGTTTCCTGAACTTCCAAATCCACCTTCTCCACGTTCTGTCTCCTCTAGTTCATCAACGATTTCAAAATGATGAGTTGAATAGTGTGGTAGTACCACTAGCTGACAAAGTCTTTCAAAATTTTCCAGGGTTTGCATTTCGGAACCGTAATTGAATAGGTTCATCTTAATAGTTCCACGATAGTCTGAGTCGATCACTCCTGCGGTGTTTGCAATCATCAGATGACGCTTACCTAAGGAGCTACGAGGAACTACCAAACCGAACCAACCTCGCGGAATTTCTACCGCGACACCGGTGTCAATCATTAAGGATTTGCCTGGTGCAATAGCACGTAAATCTGCAGCAGGGTTAGTACCAAAGAATGCTCGCAGATCCATACCTGCAGCATCTTCGGAACCAATCTTAGGCATACAATCTGGATGAGTTAATTTAATTTTAATCATTGTTCTGCAATCTCCAAAATATCTTTTGTAAACTTATCTAATACATCTTGACCTACAGCGGCGATAGCATCTACACAGTAGGTTGGTAAATCAACCAGAATTAAGTTTCGATAAAGTAATTCTTCCGAAGCATTTAAATTCTGTATATATTTCTGTTTTCCAGGTAGTGGAAGCTGATCAATAATATCCAGAACGTTACCAAATTCACGAATAATATTATACCCGCGTTTTGCCCCAATACCTTCAACACCTCGGATATTATCCCCTAAATCACCCATAATTGCTTTCAGAGAGATAAACTGCTCTACATCGTCAACATTATGATGCTCATACATATCACGAAGATGATATTCACGACGTGTTGTAAAAGAAAAACGAGAAACTTTATCAGTTAATAAAGTATCCCAGTCACCATCAGTAGAAATCAACCAAACGTGATCATACAGATGTCCAATGAGTTTAACAATATAAGCCGCCATATCATCTGCTTCTACACCACGAATAGTGAAAGTTGGGAATGTAGTTTCACATAATTCGAAAGCATCTTTCAAATACTCGAAGAACTGCTCATCTAATGCTTTCTCCTCTTCCGTACGCTGAGAGTATTTCTCATCTCGGTTCCCTTTATACTCGGGGAGATGCTCTAAGCGGAATGCAGACTTTCCTTTATCTCCTAAAACTATTGTAGTTCTAGCGGAATAAGATTTTGCTAGAGACTGAATAGTGGAAACATAACTTGAGGCAAATGGTTTTTTACTGTTATTATGCTTGAAGCGAAAGCCTAAGTTAGTTCCATCGACAATCATTAGGTTACGACGGGAAGCCATTTCAGCTTCCTCTTCTTCAATAAATTTTCCCCAGGATTTACTCATTATTTAATTAAGTCCTCAACAGATGCATGATGTAGCCACGGCTCAAATAAACCAATTACGATTTCCATGTCTTTCTTATTTAACACCATATGGGTACGACTCATTAAGTTGTCAACCATCGGGTCTGAGCTATCCAAAGCTATTAACCACTGTCCTCTGTCTTTCTTGAATATTAATGCAGGTTTGGAGTTCATCTGCTCACCTTCACGTGAGCATTGCTGCCACCACTTCTCTAGAGTGGATTCACCAACATTAAATAAATTACTTGATATATTATCATCTTTATACCACTTAACTTCGAAGCAGTATTTACTAATGTGTCCACTTTGTGGTGGAAGGTAGATGTCACCTTTTAGTCCATGGCTCTGGCCAAAAGCACCAGAGCCAGGAACACGTTCCCACTCAAGACCTGTACGCTCACGTAGAATATCTCTTACCTGATATTCGCCTACGTTTACCTTTCTCTCTACTATCTACAGCCATGTTTTAATCTAAGTAGGAAAATCCTTCTGCATCTTTTTTGACGGTAATCCTATGGGCCAATGGATGCGTATGCCCATGAGAAACAATGATAGAATTTAGACTTTCTTCCTCATTTAATAATTCAACAAGGGTGTCAAGTCCTTTCGTATCAATAAAGCTGATTACTTCATCAAGGAATAGAAGATTAATATTAACTTTACTAATAGATGTTAGTAGCATTCGAATAGCTAACAGAGTTGCTAAATTAATTCTACTTTGTTGACCAGTGGAGCAGTTCTCCATACTGGTACGGTTTCCATCATTGAAGATTACTACTTGTAATTTTGTTTCATCAAGTTCAAATCCAAGTGCGAACTTACCACCAGTCATAATAGAAAGGTATTTATTAATTAATTCTTCAAATACTTTCACACTATGCTCTAGTTTATACCCTACCAGATTTTTCAATGCGGCGATCAGAATATCGAGATCAGCAACAGCTTCTGATACTCCATCCAGTTTGGAAGTAATCTCAGACATTTCTGCCTCAGCTTTCTCAATCTGTTCTAGTTTCGCTTTATATTTTGCATTGGCTAATTCAACATTTGCATTATGCTCTTTGGCAATTGCAACCTTAGAACGTCCGTCAGCGATTTCCTGTTCTAGTTGTCGGATTTGCACCTGTAGGTTTTGCACATTGAGTTCTTCAAAAGAAGCATCACTCATTGAATTTTTGAACTCGTCTCTAGCTGCCACTGCTTTATCCAAAGCATCCTTTGCTCTAATATAAGTAGTGTACTCAAGTTGTTCTTTCTTCAACTGTTCTAACTTAGCTTCAAGAGATTGTTTCTCTTTGAACAGAGGATCATATTCTGTTCTAGCCATATCCATTGCTTTTTGAGCAGCAGTTGTATCCAGATGAGTACCACAAGTAGGACATTCAGTATTTGAAGCCTCCTGCTTGAACTTCTGATAACGTTTCTTAACTTCGCCCGCACGTGAGGTCACAATCGTTAGGTCACGCGTAACACTCGAGATCTCTTCATTTTGGTCGGTGGGCGCGGGCAAATTTTTGAAAGGCTCGAAAGATTGTTCAGCAACTTGTACAGCTTTGTCCAAATTACGCAATTTAGTAATATTAGCCTCTTGTGACTTGGCTAATGCCGCCTTAATTTTCGATTCAGTAAGTTCTTGTGCTAAGGGTTCTTCATCAAACTCAGGCACTTCGACTGGTTCTTGTAAGGTTCCCAAGTTATTCTTTCCACTAAGGATTTTCGTAATTACAGCCATTTGGCCCTGCAAATTATTTAGGGTATTTGCTATTTCTTTACGGTCAGCCTTAATAGTTTCTGACATTTCTTTATACTGTTCTTGATTGAACAAGTTAACAAGAAAAGCCTTACGTGTTGCATCTGTTGCTTTTAGAAAGTCTAGATTGGAACCCACTGATTGATAAATTAATTTGGTGAATGTTTGGAAGTCACCACCCATAATCTCCTCAATCATCTTGTACGTTTGGGTTGCCGTATGCCCACTAATATCTTCCCCATTCTTAATAAGAGTTACTTTAGCAGTTGATTTAACTACTTTATGCAGTTCGTACTCATCTTCATCTTTCGAGAAGTAAGCGTGCATATCATACTCTTTTTTCGGAGAGGACCAAGAGAACAGAGCATCCTTCTTAATACCACGTGAGTTCTTATTATAAAACAGCTCCTCGATAACCGTAGCGATGGTGGATTTCCCTAATCCATTGCCACCAATTAGTTGAGTAACTGGATTCTTATCGAAATGAATTACGATGTCCTTACCGTAAGACATAACGTTACTAAATTTTAGTGTCTTAATTGTAATCTTTGACATATTTCGCAGCTCTAGCCAAGATTCTATCAATGTCGCCTTGAGATAGCTTCTCGACTTCACGGAAGTAAAGTTCAAGTTCACCTAACATATCAAGATCAACAAGATTTAACTTAGCATCTTTAGTAACTCGATGGTTAATCTTCTTATCTAATAAATCAGAGTCTTTGATTGACTTTAATTGAACAACGTCACCAGTAACTTCATAGACTACACGATCATAATCACTAGGTTCCATCTCTTCACCAGCTCCGATTGTTTTACGAATCAGTTGTGGTAAATCACCTAGTTCAATCCATTCTACTTTTAATGTGTCGGTATCAACGATAAAGCAACCATTTGTACCTTTTGTGCGTTCTCTATGGAACGATGTAGTTAATGGAGAGCCTGGGTAGAGAAGTCTAGTAGATCCTATAGTCTGGCTATTAGTATAAGAATGTAAATCGCCAGCAATTACAGTATCATAACAGTTATACTTAGTTAGATCAATTTCTGGTTTTACATGTGGAGGGATTTCACCACGAACATGCGTGAAACATAGTTTTGATTCAGACGGTTTCCATTTGGATTTATGGATCTCATCATACGGAACAATATCAAATTCAGGAGAACGATATGGTTTGGTAATTACTTCCCACTTTCCACTAGTTACTTTATTAATAACTCCTGCATAATGATATAGACATGAAATCGTTTTAGTTAACATTTCATGATTTCCAGTAAAGATTTTACCTGGGTGGTCAAGTCTTGACATGAACTGTTCAAGCAGTTCTATTTCTTCTGACGACGGGTCGGCAACATCAAGAATATCACCACCAGCAATATGAAGATCACAGTTATGATTATGGAATATATCATTTAACCGTTCTCCTAGCATCAGGAAACGACGCTTCTGCCATTCCTTTGGAACTTTATCTTGCCCTAGTTTGATATGATGATCAGCACTAAATAATATTCTCATTGGTTAAAAAGAAAGGGGCCGAAGCCCCTCTATTTATTAGTCGTCCAGATCGCTTGCAGCTTCTGAGTCAATACCTTTTTGGGAGCCTGCATTGCTATTACCAGATTTGGCATCATCATCTTTATTCTCACGACCCTCCATGAAGGCTAGAATTGCCTCTTTCTGCTCTTCATAGGTAGGAACCGGATAGGTTTGTTCTAGAGAAGGAACTTTTTCGAACTTAATGATGTCGCCATCTTCATCACACATAGCTTCACCGATCAGATCGACATCCGCAGCATATTGCTTAGATTCCGCACTGTTAGGATCTTGCAGCTTAATCTGGAACTGCATAGCAGCAATCTGCTGTACATCATACTCAGTATCGAAACCTTTACCTTTTTTCTCGATAGAAATATCAATATCAAACGGAGTTGCCAGACTCAGCTGCTTCATGATAGACTGGATGCCTTTCAGAATAGTAGCCTTGACTTCCATTACTTTCAGTTTGTTATCAGAACGGTCAATAACAAAAGCGATATAGTTTTTCTTCGGTTTCAGCGGAACACGATTACCATCTTTATCCAGCTCTTTCTCGAAGAAGCCCATCTCATGAACCGGATCAGCTTTACCACGAACAAAGCTCTCTTTGTCACGGTTAAAACGTAGACATTCGAAAGGAGCTACGCTACCCTCTTTATTAGTCAGCCAATAGACATAACGTGGAAGAACACCAGAAACGATACGAACACGAGTGATACCGTTGTTGAACTTCAGGAATTCGATTTTATCGTTAGAACCGCCAGTAGTTTCGCCCCAAGACTTAGCCATATTTTATTTCCTCTTTAAAGATTAATTTCGATTTGTTAATTGCGATTAGTGGGTTAGTGTCGATTACTAAACGTGGTATCCATACTGGAACATATTGTATGTCCAAACTAGGATCGTTTGTAAACTTGTATTCGGCATAATTTCGTAGACTTAAAATTCCTAGATATTCTGCCAGTTGTCTATTAGACAATTTATTTGGATTATCAACTATTGTTGATTCATTTAAAATGAATGAGGAACCGACCAATAATTGGTGAGCATCAGGCTCTGTAAGCATTCTTTTGAAGAGCTTAATAATTAGGTCGGAATTTCCTCTAGCTAGTAAATATAGCTTTTCATAATCGAAGAATTTAATTTTTGTTTTCTCCTCGAATTTATGTATATATTATACTAGATTTCGAGAGAATTTAGCAACTAAAATTTTTATTTTTCTGCTTCGGACTTTCTTATCAATCCGAAACTTTCTCTCTCAAATTTATGTATATATTATACATTATTTATGCGCTGTTGACAAATGCAATTTTAGCTAATTGAACTGCTTTCTCAGGAGTCATGGTAATAGTTTTCCACCCGTTGTTACGATATACTGCCATACGTCCAGAAGCCTGTCTTAGCCCAGTACCACCTTTCATAATTAGATCTACAACAATAGGATCGAGTTTACCCTCGACAATACGTTGAACACGTCCTGCAAGCTGTTCAATGAGAGATTCATTATTAATAAGACTTCCCATTATTAAACAAGACAGCTCGTTAAGGGAAATACCTTCAGAGAAGATACTTTGAGCGGCTGCAAGTACGCAAGGCCCACCTTTTGCTATATCTTCCTGAATTTTTAATCGATCATCTAAGTGGGTTGCCCCTATAATTTCATACGTTGTAACACCACGCTGCGCAAGAGCTTCTAGTACTGTTTGGATTAACTCTGTTCTGTCACTTACAATGAGTACTTTATGCCCCATATTCACGTATAAATGTGCTAGATTTATAATAGTCTCTCGATATTCAGGATGATTGTATACATCGTTAGCACGTAATGCCCATGGTACGTTTTGGTTCCCTGATAACTCAACAGGTACGGAATACCTATGGATTGTAGGTGCAACAGTATTATTAACCGGTGGGCTAAAGATCTTATATCCAAAGAAATCTTTGAACATAACTTGTAGACCATCTTTTCTTTTTAATGTACCGGATAGTCCAATCTTATAGCGAGCACATGATATTTCTAGGAAGTTAGTGAAAGTTGTAGCCACACAATGGTGAACTTCATCAACTATAACAGTACCGAATACTTTAGAAAGATTATTCGCATGTTTATTCACTGTTTGAATATTACTGACCACAATTGGTGGATCAATATTGTATTTCCCAGAACCTATGATACCTGGTTCAAACCCAAACCATTTACGAACTTCTGCCGCCCACATTTCACGAATAGATGTGTTGGTACAAATTACCAAAGTTTTCTGGCCAAATTTATACGCAAGTGCAAGTGCTAGTATAGTTTTACCAAATCCAGGCTTACCATTAATAATACAGGTATCATCACACTCTTCATATATTGGGAGCTGGTCTTCTTCACGCAATTTGAACTTAGGTTTTGGTATATCTACCGGAGCTAATGTACGTTTATCTACTAATTCGTATTTTACTCCTTTAGCATCTAATAAATCTAGACGCGTGATAGGAATCCACTTAATCTCTTTGGCAACAACACCACTATTTTTATACATAATAGGGTATTTACTAGTCATTGTCTCAATGTGATAAGTAGTTTGTTTACTACAATAATCCCAAAGTTCATCATCGGGCTTGAAATAGGCTTTATTAGATATAACAACCTTCATAATTTTATTCTAAGTCTAGGAATTTCAGGCTCCTCTTGATGGACTTGATAAATAACAGGGCTATTATTTACCAGAATATAGCTTATATAAGCTGGAACATAGGATAACACAAATGGGTATGGAACTTTAGCTACATAGCATTGGTATTTTCCGTTATAAATTCTAGCTGAATGCAAAACTTTAGAGGTGACAACATCATAGAACGTAGTTTTCTTCCAATTGATAAGATTTCCATCAGAATCTATAAATTGGTTACGCTTTGACCCAACTAATTGAGACAACATTGATATTCTACCTCTAATAGGATAGAGCTTGTACGGTAATTCTTTCCGTCTCTCAAATAGAATAAGTCTACGTTGAGAAAAAGTGCCAGGCAACTTCCTGTTATCTAACACATATTTATTATATCTTGTTGTAATTACGGAATAATCACCTTCTTGCTCAATTGATACAAATGCCCGTAAAGCATATACGGGCAGTTTGAAATTAAGCACCGAGAATCCTCTTCACGTTATCCAGATCTTTACATACAGCGATAAATTTATCATCCTTGTATTTGCTGTGGTCTGGAATGCTCTTTATCCATTGCAGCTAGTTTCTTATACTCGAAATCTGCGTCAAGTAACACACCTTTGACATAGCGAGTATATTCATCATCATCAATACAAGCGATTGATGGGTGCTGTTTCTTCATCTTACCACAAGAGTAGTCACGAGAACCTCCAGCTTCAGAATCTGAATCAATACCAATCGGACAGCCAGGAATACTGATACCACGGTCTTTCTGAATATTACGAATCAGGATTTCATTGTATTGGTCGATCAAATCCTCACGAACAATAGCAACTACGGAGTCGTGAACCAGCATAACAATCTTCATCTCTTGTTCTAGGCCTAGAGAAATGATCTCATTATCCGCATCTACAGCCCCTAAAAGGAGACTATCAGAAGAAGCAGACTGAATGATTGCGTTAAATCCAGAACGGATTTCTTCACCCTGAACACCACGGTCTTCGGAGTGGATATTATGCAGACGACGTTTACGACCAAAGTGACTATAGATAAATCCATGATTCTTGATCTGATCGTGGCACTTATCAATCCAACGCTTAAGCTGCGGGAACTGACCGAAGTAAGTTTCAATGTACTCTTTAGCATCTGCAACCGTACACTCTACAAACGGTTCGCCTGTCTTAGCAGCCTGTTCCAAAAGAGCTTCGTTAACAGAATGAGCTACTTTAGCCGGGCCGGAACCATACAAAATACCGAAGGTAATTGCCTTAGCTGCTTGACGCAGAGCGGGGAATAACTTTTTAACATCACGAGGCTCGCATTGGAGCTTAAATACCATATGTGCGATGTTAGAGTGGAAGTCAGGGTATTTATCAGGTTCATTTCTCATGTTGATAAATACTTGTTGCATATTTCTATCACCAGATAGAACAGCAGCATAATAAACTTCCGCAGTTGTTAAGTCCCATGCGATTACACGATACCCGGGAGGAGCTACTACACAACCCTTGATAATAGATTCATCACGAGGTAACTGTTGTAGGTTCAGTTTACCAGAAGAACTCAGACGACCAGAAGTAGTCATGTGTTCGTGGAAGCCAGTACGAATGCAACCATCAGCATCAATACTCAGAAGAATCTTCTCAACGTAAGTAGAGATCAGCTTAGTCAGCTTACGAATCTCTAGTAGGGTCTTAGCAATTGGATGCTGCGTAGACAATTCGTTCAGAGCTTCTGCATCTGTAGAGTCTGCTCCAGTATCCGTCAATTTACCTGTTGGAGTTAAGCCAACATAATCAAACAGAAGAACACGGAGTTGTTTAACAGAGTTTGGGTTAAATGCTTCGTTCTGATCTTTCTCTAGCTGAACGACTTCTGGATAAGTATACAGCTTTTCACGAGCTTTATTCAGATTATGAGTTAACTGGTACTGTGCTTCTTTCAAGCGATCAATAGAAATTGGTACACCACGATCTTCAACACGTTGCAGGAACACGCAACCAGGCATTAGGACATCATAATACAGACTACAAAGTTTTTCATTCTTCTCAATTTTTGGTAAGAAGAAGTTGTGCAAACGTAGGGTGGCATCGGTATCTTTTGCAGCGTAAGGCCACATAATATCAAACGGAATTAAATCATAGGTGAAATCTTCTTTCTTGATTTTATGTGCTTTGCAGTAATCCTCCTTGAACTTATCTAGTTCAAAGTCATAGTCGCCCATATCGGTATACTTCATTGCTAGAGATTTCAAGCCATGAGTACCACGACGCTCATCTAGAACATAATGCTGCAACATGGTATCATGGAGCCTGCGTTCTTTATGTGCTTTATCAAAAGTAAGTCCCAGATGGTACTTATAAAAGTGCATATCAAACTTCAAGTTGTGAAAAACAATAGTGTGGTTTTCACTATCCAGAATTTTCTGGAGATAATATACTGCAACCTCTGTGAGACAATCAGAATCGATATACACACCCTGATACTCTTGGTGAGATATAGAAACACCAAGCAGATAACCATCTCGACAGTATAGTGCTGAGGTTTCGGAGTCGAATGCGACAGGTCCGATAACCATGTTATACACCATCTTGATATATTCTTCCGCCTCATCAGGGTCAGTAATAGGGCGGTAATCACCCGCTTTTGCAATCTTCTCACGACCATTGATAATATCGTGGATATTCTCTACTGTTGCATCAAAAACTGGTTTCATTTCAGGCTTAAAGTGTAACTGGGCTGGGCTGATACTCGCAATCCAGTTAGCATATCCATTATACTCTACACGTTTACCAGTATAGTCACCAATGCCTTTCTTACCTGCAAAGTACAGGAAAGGTTCAGCACCTACTAGTATAACAAAATCATAATCATTCGGATCAAATGGGTTTTCTGGTGTTCCAATAGTAATGTGCTTTTTAAGCAAACGACCAGATAACTTCTCGTTACACATATGGAATACATCAACTTCCTCGCCGTATAGCTGGAAGTGTTTATCATAACGAGTGTTGTTTAGAGCTTTATCAACTACTGCGATTTTCTAAATTTAATCTCCTCTTGGTAAGTAAGTATAACTTCAGTGTTTCTTCTCTAACTTACCAATATATTATATCAAAGTATTAGGATAATAGCAAATACTATTTATATGTGTGTAGTAGTTTAAGCATTTCGTTGCGCTGCTTTTCTACTGCCTTAAGTTCTTCATCTATGCGCAAGAAAGCTCTGAGTACTTTCATAGATTGCTCAGTATTTTCTACAACAGCCCAATCATACGTTAGATATACCTCTTGACCAGTATCTTTTACTATAAAATAAATATATGATGCTGGTAATTTAGAGTCTCCAAATAGATGGAAATCCTTTCGTTTATTAAGGGATTCTAGTACCGTAAACCGTTCTAATTCCACTCTTTCATGTGTTGTACTGTCGTATACTGGAACATCCTCATAAATATATACATATTCCATAGTGACTCCTCAGTTATTTATGAAAATATTATACCAAATCTTTAAGCGATTCAGCAACTAAAATTTCAATACGTTTTGCTAACATATCAATTTCATCTTTGTTTAAATCACCCGGATCTTTACCTTCGGGCAGAAGAAAGTTAGCAACTACAGGTGTTAAACGCGTTTTTGTACGAATTAACTTGGCCAGTGCTTGTGCAGCCTTATTACCAGAAGCATCATTATCTAGTAAGATAACAACAACTTTTACGCCAGCAATAATATAAGGGCTGAACTTATCCGCAATGTTATCCGAAGTAAACTGATGTGTACCAAAGCAGCAAGAAGCATAGTCTATACCATTATCCTCTAGGTTCAGCATATCAAAGATACCTTCAACTAGAATAAGAACTGGAGTATTATATCGTACAGGGAAAATCGGTGGTGAAACTTGTTTTGGTTTTACTAAGTATTTAGGAGGGGCAGAACTGTTTATAGAACGACCCAAAAATAGGATATTGCGTCCAACAGCATCTGTGATTGGGAATACAATTCTGCCTTCCCAGTCTGCTTGGTGTTGGAAAGCAAAATATTTCTTCAAGGTCTTAGAACTTATACCTCGGAAATCACCTTCGAAAAGGTAAGCAGATTCAGGAATTGCAAGATTCGTAGATCCATTCCTAATCTCTGAAATCTTTTTACGTACCTGCGATAGTCTTGGGGACTGTCGGTACTGAGTCTCATTAAAATAATGGTAAATGCTCGGTATACCTTTACCGAAGCCACAACTCAAGCAGTGCATAATACCTGTTTCAGGATCAATACGCAAACTTGGGTGTTTATCGTCATGATCTGGATTGAGACAACAGATGAGGATGTCCCCACCTGTGTCTTTATATTCAATGCCTTTCAGATCAAGTAGTTCTGTTATTCTACTCATATATCGCTGGCCTGTTCACCTGTTGAATTTTCAGTTTTATCTTTCTTAGCACGTTTAGGTTGAGCCGGCTTATCCTTCTCAATAGGGATAACGAACTCAGCTTCCATTTGAGATATATCTTCCATTGCTAGGTTGGTAGTGTTATCCATCCGCAAGGTTTCCCAGTTCATTTTAGGCATAAACTTCACGCTATCAGAAGAACGAGTCTTAACGAAGTCAAACATAATAGCACCTTGACCATTATCAGCTTTTGCAGCATTAAGATTAGCAGCCATGTCTGCGGAATCGAGAATACCCTTTGACATACGTGTTCTACCATCTTGATCGATCTGGTAAGGAGCTACACCAGCCACGTTATGTTTCTGGCAGATAGATTTGAAAGACGAGCTAACAACCATCTGTTCTTTCCAGTCATACATATCAATGGTTTTAGAGTCTGGAAGTCGGGTTTGGTTAATATAGTCCAGTAAAGCTACTGTAACTTTATCACCATATCTAGCAACTAATTTATTTAATTCTACGTCAACTGTTGTAATGGACAGTTCAGGGTCATAAACGATAATCATAGGAGTATGTAGTTCATATCCTTCTATTAGCTTACTCTCCATATCGTAGAAATCACTCATCTTAGCCATTGTGTACTGTTTAACGAAGTTATCAAAAAGCTCTTCACCACCATTAAACATTCTGGCTCTAGTTCTGGCTAATCTCAACAGAGCTGCACCTTCTAGAGTATTATTACGCATTGCTAGTGCTGATACACCAGCTAACATGGCTAGATTACGTCTAAATACTTCATGTTCTTTCATCTCAATTGAGAAGTATGGAGCAATATCCCCATTCAAATATTGCTGAACCTGTATGTTTGAACAGATAATGGATTTACCAGTACCACGCCAACCACCAAGCAGTAACGTTTCTGTGCGAGCTAAACCGATTTGAGCGTCGAACTCATTACAAATACCAAGAGCGATTAAGTTCAGTTTGGTATCTTCTTCTCTCTGGAAAATACGCATGTTATCTGCGTTGAATACTTTTCCAGTATTCGTTACTTTCTCTTCTAATTTTAAGTGAAGGGAGGCAACTCGGTTGAGAATTTCTCCCTGATCCAGCATTGTTAAATCTTGAAGCACGTCTGTTTCTAGAAGCTTCAGGAATAAATCCTGTGTATATTCGGCTTCTAGGACTTCAAGTGCCTGTTCCATGCTCACTTCTGGAATTTGAGTGTTAGCTAAGACGACTAGAGCTTGAGAAAGGCGGGCGTTCCTATTAGCTTCAAGCATAAGTGCGTCAATGGACGGCATTGTGTTATATTTTTTATAATAATTCTGGACGGCTTGGTAAATTGAGGAGAAAGCGTCATTAAAATGATCTTTATGCAGTTTTGAGAATGTTTCCAATGCTATTTGCTTCTGTTCGGAAGCTAGAAGCATCTTCAACACTACAGCTTGCACGTTAAACAAGGTCATTCTCCTTTGCACGCTTTCGTGCCTTCTAAATGCAAAAAGGGGAAGGAGCATAGCCCCCTCCCCTTAGGTTTAATTTACCAGATTATTCAGCAGCCGCAGCTTTTGCATCCAGTTTAGCACGCTTAGCGGCACCATCATAGTCCTTAGCAACCAGACCACGACGAGACAGCATAGATTTAACACCGCGCTCAGATTTACCAGTTTTCTCAGCGATCTCAGCAACAGTCATGTTAACCAGATCCAGACCTTCTAACAGATCTTCACGAGTTTTAGCACTTGAGGTTTCCTGTACCGGCATAGCAGCGATACGACCTTCACGAAGCAGGCTCAGAGCTTTACCACGGATCTGCTTGATATTACGACCGAAGTGAGCAGCGATAGCTTCAATAGTAGCACCAGCAACAACCTGATTAACAAAATCAGTTTCTTCATCCGGAGTGAAGGAACGAACAGCAGCAGCTTTTTCGGTTGGCTTAACAGAAGCGGTCATTTCCAGACTCAGGATCTTACCCTGTACCTGTTTAGCACCGAACTGACCCCCAGCTACAGCAGCAGCGATTTCAGCATAGGTATACTGACCAGCATGAGCATTCAGGAAATCAACCAGTTCAGCTTCCTGCTCAGGAGTCCACGGAGATTTCTGTACTTCGTTAGCTTTTTGTACTTCAAAACCTTCTTTACGCAGTTTAGAGCCAACAGAGCGAGCAGTAACATCTTTGCCAGTTTCAGCAGCCAGTTCAGCAGCGATAGCAGCTACTTGTTCTTGAGAGATTACAGAAACACCCAGAGCAGTGGCTTTTGCTTTCAGAGACTCGGTTACACCTTCTACGTTCCAGTTCAGTTTAGACATTATTATTTTTCTCCAATAGTTCTTTAATCGACAGGATTTCTATCCCATTCGTTTCGGCTTTCTTATAAGATGAGGAAGAACGTTTTGATTCATCCTCACAGATTAGGTATTTGACGTCTTTAGTAACGGATTTCTTAACCGTATACCCTAGACTTTCTAAATAGTTTGTTGCATCCGTTCTATTTGCAAAATCTTGCAAAGATCCGGTAATACATACCGCGATTCCATTTGGCTGGGCAACTAATTCATCCGTAGTGATAATATTAGCTTTAGTGCCCTTAATACCAGTTGAAAATTTCCACGGTAGTTCAATAACATCCTTGCCTTGTGGGGAATTTAGCCAGGCTCTATAGTTTTCTCCAGCTTTGCCGTCAGCCTTCACATCATGGAAGCTAGTGCAATTTTGGGATAATTTCTTTGCTGCAACCTCTCCAATTAGAGGGATTCCTAAAGAACCGAGAACTGAACCAAAGTCAATGTCTCCGCGAACTTTAGTATTTAATTCGCTAATTAACTTAGCGGCAACCTTGCTACCCACGGCTCTAACCAAATCTTCTTCGGTTAGATAAAATAGTTCTGAAATCTTCGTCAGCTCCAGCTTCTCAATAGTTTTTGGGCCAAAGCCCTTTAACTTCATTTTTGAACAGAAGTTCTCAATTAACTTACTTGATTGCGCTGGACAGTTGGACTTATTCCGACAGAATAATTGTCCGTTGACAAGATCTAGCTTAGAACCACAAGAGGGACATTGTGTTGGAATTTCGATTTTCATCAAATTTCTTCCTTATCAATTTATATAAATATTATAGCAAGTATTTAAGCATTTAGCAACTACAATTTTAACTAACTTTGCTTACCCTCGCCATAACTTTCTATCCCTCAACTGAATGATAATAGTATATACCTAAGCGGCGAAAATGTCAATAACCACTTTATAATTCCGATATGGTAGATGGGTAGCAAAGGGTTATGTATTAATCGTATACTCGCTCTACTATGCACGGGATTACACCACCAGCACGAATCACTCGAATCTGGCAACCGATCTCTAGATCAAGAGAGTTAATATAATCAACGTTATTAAGAGTCGCCTTAACAATTGTAGCATCATCAATAATTACCGGTTCGAAATAGCCAACTGGAGTTACTTTACCAGAAGCCCCTACCTGCCATTCAACTTTAGTAAGAGTTGTAATCTCGCCTTCTTCATCCTCTTTAATAGCGAATGCTCCACGAGGGAATTTATTAGTCCAGCCTTCTCGGAAGAATTTGTTGTTGTCATTAATACGAACAACTTTACCGTCCGTAGGAATCCATTTAAAGAAGGAACGCACATTAACAACTGTTAAGAAGTCCTCATTCTCTAGCCAAAGCATATCTTTTAAATACGATTCTGTAATACCTACAGATTCGGCAGAACACTGAATACCATATGCAACGAAGATTAAACCACCTTCTCCAATACGTTGTACGAAATCATCGCTATCTTTGAGGTTAATAGCACCAGAGGCAAAGTTACGTTTATTTTCTACTTCTTTTGTAATTAGAACTTCACCAGTGATTTGGGTTGGTACTTTTTGAGAAATCTTTTTAGGTATGTTCAGCAATCTTACGTTGCTTGTGACATCATTTCCTAAAATACCGTTACCACGAGTTAGTGCTTGGACAAATTCACCATCAATATACAGTAGAGAAATTGCACACCCATCCAGTTTATCTGTTTCTACTTGTCCTAATGGATTGAATGGTGGTTTGTCTCCACGATTATAGTAAACTTTCTGCAAAGAATACATACGATACAGATGTGGAATATCACCCTTAGGCCCGATCTCTTCTTCTAGTGGGAAGCGTTTTACTAAGCAATCATATTCTTCATCAGAGATTAAAGACATGCCTTGATAGTATGCTTCTTGACAGCGTTTAATAAATTCTTTTACATTAGTCATTTATTTGTATCTCTCATTAATTTATATAAATATTATATAACAAAACTGAGTTGAAAGCAAATACATTTATAAAGAAAAAGCCAAGAACTAGGCATTCTTGGCTTTGAGTTCTTCAGCTCGTTTCTGTACTTCATGTAAAACCTCAGATTCGCTAAGAATCTGTGTAAACGCATAGAAAAGCTGTGATGTTGTTTCTAGGGTGTAAGGAAAAGAGAAGCCAGATTTCGTTGGAAACCATTCATCATTAATATCAAGAAGCCAGTAACGAATACCCATGTATAGATTCCCACGAAATTCAGATACTGTTAATCTTACTTGTTCTCCCTCCTTCTCCCAAAGTATGATGGACTGGTCATCAACGTGTCCTTCATAGTTTTGATTTACCTGTTCGCTCATTTACATATCCCAAATACACAAAAAGCCCCATATAGGGGCTAATTGGTTTCTTATCGGCCTACTGGAGAAGCACGATCTAACTCTGATTGGAGGCTAGTCACACGACGGACTTTCTCGACAGGAATAAAACGGAAGCTATCATTAGTACGAGAGAAGACAAGGATCTCATCATCTTTCTCTTTACGAATACGTTCACGTTTAATACGCTCAGCCAGATATTTATCTTGGGCTGGATCAAATTCCATCGTACCCTGAAGGTACGTGGTTCCTTTCTGACGAAGTTTCTCGTAATGAAGATAAAACTCACCAAATTTTTCACATTGTGCGATAATTTCAGCTTTGGTCATAACTGTAGTTCCTTTTGTTGGTGGATTTATCTAAATATTACTTAGTGATAGCTCGGATTGCTTCTGCCAGATGAGCAGCCGCTTTACCGGTCAGTTTGTCGATAATTGCATCATCCAGAAAATCTGGTGCTAAGCCAGCGTCAGAGAATGCTGCGCGAAGGTCGGCATGGGCTTGTGCTTTGGAGGTACGAGAACCACCGGAAGCTTTTTCTCCAGTAGATGCGCTAGATTTAGAAGTAGAACCAGCAGCTTTCTTGATATACAAACCTGCTTTAGTCAGCTTCATACGAAAACCGTTCGGAGTTACGCCATTTTCCTGGGCAATTTCGCTAACAATTTCCATGCTAACACCGGGACGTTCATCCTCTGGGAATTGCTCCATACGAGCAACATATTCGGAAGACATTTTTTCGAACAGTTCATCAGTCCACTGAGTTGGAGTAGTCATATTTTATATTTCCTTAATTAAGAATTAAACAGAATAGTTCTTTCAAACTATGAGAATATTATATCAAGAATTGTAGGATTAAGCAACTGAAATTTTTAAGTAGTTACTCCACCAGGCCAACAGCGAGCATATCCTCGATGCTGGCAACCTCCCAATCGTCTGCAATAGCTTCGCATACTGTTAATGAAACAACCTCGCTATATGGATAGTTACCGGCTACCCAGGTATGCTGAGTAGCTACATCCGAGTCAGCATCTAAAGTTAGTAACACTAAGCCGTTATTATCGTTATCCCAGCTTCTACGATATAGTGTTTTTACTTCCCCATCTTTAAGTAAATCAGTTAGTCTACTCACGGCGTTTTCCTTTTTCTTTATCAAGTTTCAAGGCGGCCTTAACAGCTTCGTTAATCAACGTAATAATTTCTTCACGAGTCCACTTGTACCCTAGAGATTTTACGTCAACCCCTAGCTTTTCCAGATGTTTAACAGAAGCCAGCTCGTAATTCATATAATGGACGTTCTGTTGTTTGCCTTCTGATAGGAGCCATACACGGTAGCAACCAACAGGGTTATCCATTGCTTTTTTGATTTCACCGATACACTGGTATCCAGGAACCCAAACAAGCTCACCAACTGCAAATTCTTCTGCTACAGCATCATCAGGAATAATCGGAGGATTCAGTGGATCTACAATATCATTCAAACGAAGTAGAGCACCGTAGCGTTCCAGAACAGATTTAACCATTGCTACAGAGCGATAATTACGATCGGCAATTTCTTCAAAAGAATCACCAGATAAATACTGCTCAATAACGTTGGCTAACTCGATGCCTTCAATTAGTGTGCCACGTTTCTTTTTCTTCATTTCGGCAACTTGAATTTGGCGATCTTGCCACTCTTCAATCATCCTTTCCATAGTTGGATTAGAGGATACGCCGAGCATTTCACATGCTGCTTTCTTAGTACCACCGTTCTCCAGATGCTCTATAACCTTTTTAAAGACTTCATCTGGGATTTCATGGATATGTTTCTTTCTACGAGAACCAGCCATATTTAAACTCCTCTCTCAAATTTATGAATCTATTATACAGAAATTATTTGCACTATGCAAATAAATTTTTACGATTCCTTGAGCAAAGAAGCAAGTTCAGCATAGACTTTATCTAACTCAAAGCCGATGCGAAGAGACACATTAGTTTTCCGTTGTTTAAGTAGCCACTCGGATATGTTAGGGATGCCAGCTAATCTATGCGGTACCACCCTACATAGCTTTTCCGAAGTGTCGTAAACAGGAACTTTACGTTCTTTTACTGGAAACTTCCTTGTTTCCCATTTTTTATTCTTCACTGTCATTTCTAGCACCTAGCTCTGCCATTGCTTCATCATGCATATGTTTCTCCTCATCAGTCATAAACTTATACGGGATTGGCATACACTCGATTTTACAATAGGTTCTGTACCAGTCTACAATATTCTCCGTGTTCATATCCTTACCAATACCCATCATACCAAGATACATTCTAGCATATTTTGGGTTAGCACTCTGACCTGTTTTAAGGAAGAAATCTTTCTTCTTACCTTTCAGAGCTTCTATGAATGGTTTGATAGTGACATTTGAACACTTCTTAATATCTTCCCAGAACATCTCGTGCATTTTATGGAAGAATGCCGCTCGATCATTCGGTTTATCCTTGATATATTGTTCAACATGCTCAACTGTTACATCTTTAATAGACTCAAGATGATAATAGCGAACAAGAAGTAGTTTAGCTTCATACGCATCTGCATGGCGTGGAGCACAATAATCAGGGGTTGAATACAAAATAGCTTTGATTCGCTCTTCCGTATACTCTTTTCCTGCACCTTCGATAGTTCCCCAGCTTTCGCTGAAAATATCAATAGTTGCACCCTGATCAAGCAAGTAATAACGTAAAGTACTAGTATAGTTTCTAGATTCCAGCTCCCTGCGACGTGCGTATAATTGCTGTGCTAACTCCAGCCAACCTTCATCAATGTTATATTGCTCAGAACCTGCGGAGAATCCACTCGTAGATTTATCAATAAAATAATAAATGTTCTGAGCGCCACGGTCGCGCCTGATTGCTTGGAAACGCATGTTTGGCGCTTGGTTGCTGGTTCTAGTAATAACGAATACGTTATCAAAATAGTTGAAGTCAACACCACTTGTTACGGATGGACTACATAATAAGCAATCAATTTGTTGATCAATTAGCTCATTAGTTGTGTAATCCAGAATACGTCGAATATCTACATCGGATGTAGAATTTGAGTGGATTTCCTTAACTAACGCACCAGTATTACGACGCAACGCCATGCCCTTCTCATTCAGTTCATCCGGGCCACAATCAGATACCAGAATAGATTTCTCCCCCATTTCTAGAGAAGTCTGAAGTGCAACCCAAATACTGGATTCATCAGGAAACTCATAAGCATGAGCTTTTGACAGCATCTTACGGTGATGATTATAAAATGCTACTGGTTTATCAAACTCAATCAAAGAACCATATGCTTCAATTGTTTCTGCACTAATATCCCCATCAGATAATATAATGATTTTTGCAGTTGCAAGAATATCCCGAAGAACCTGAATACATTCACGACGTTGTTTAACAACCGGGGCGAATAGTAGGTCATTCATTACAGCATCACATTCATCGATAAAGATTGCATCGATTTGACCAATAAAACTCTTGAACTTATGCAAAGAGTGAATAGTTGTGGACATACGGTCAATAGCACCACGCTTAAAATTAAGCATATCTACAGACTTATCATATTGTCCTGCACTAAATTTCTTAGCATTTGAAGATACCAGTGCTCGAGTATTGGTAATTGCTAAGAAATTACCTTTAATAACTCCTGAATCTAACCAACGCACAACCGCTGTAGTTTTACCTGTACCTAGACTTGCTTTTACAAAAGTCATATAACCTTCTGGTGGTACAGTATTTAATTTCAAGAAGTTATCAGTTTCTAGAGAATTAGTTTCTAGCTTTTTGAGTGGAATACCCTTTAAAACATCAGGTATATCACGTTTAGAATTATTAACAAATGCTTTCAGAGCCTGTTTACGACCGTTATTAAAGTAATCTTGAATATTGCGACTGTTATCTTTAGTTGCAATATATTCTGATAAGGCTGGACGGATTTCTTTTTCTAGCCATGCAAAATCAACACCATCCTCTAAGGCTCTGTGATAGAGTTTAGGTATGATACGTAGATACACTCCATCCTCAGCTTCTTCTAGTTCGCTGATAGTTTCCTCTACTTTATCAGAGGCAGCTTTTTTACCTTTAATTTGATCGAGTAAAGAGTAAAACTCCTCCTTAAACTCACCTCTAGCTGTTTCATAGTCAACCAGATTATTGGGTAAATTTACTTTAGAACCCTTAACAAATACCAGACGTGAAGCACCCTCCGCTTTAAACGGATCTACTATACCATCGGTAAATAACGGATCTGCAAAATAATGGAGCTGTACGGAAGAGTAATAAGCTAAGTCGGCAATATCAAAGCCATACTTTTGTCTACTACTTTCGTTGATAGATGTAAATAAGAATTTGATTTGACCCTGAGTTACTTTAACATTAGATTCTAGTATTAAGTGCATTCGGATACCCGGTTTTAGCCCAGCCGAAGACGATGCATGAGCGATAAACCCTGCATCAAGAGGAAACATATCCTCACTAATACTATTTAACATTCTAATAATATGTCGAGCCATGCCAACAAGATCAAACTTGTTACAACCACCTGTATCTACAATACCATCCACGTCCATTGCAATTATATTGCTTGGGTTAGATACATTAAAGTTGCCCTTCTTACGTCGCACATTATTTTTAGGTGCAAGACATCTACCTCGTACCGCAACGATATGAGGGTCAGACGTTAAACGTCTCATAAGAGGAAGCATTTCTACTAGGGTTTGCGGATCAACTTCATCAATTACATCAAACTTGAAGGGCATTGAAGCTGGTTTACCTTCAGGATGCTTTGAGGAAAATCTTTTAGCAAAAAGATAGTCTTCTGCTTTAACTTCTCGCCAATTGCCTGTAGCTAAATCGCGATGAAATCCTGCATGACCTTGTAGGATTGAGAACACAACAATACTCCTGTGTTGGAAATGAAATAAGTTTTCTTTAGGACTATTCAGAAAGAATAGAACAACTGTTACTGTCAATTTCTCAACAAATTAATCGCAAATACTGAAGTGGGGTGGCAACTTCCACTTTCACGCTGCGCTGCTGCTTTGCTATACCGCACAAATCCTTGAGGATGGCCGCTAAGCCAGATTTGCTCACCTAATGCTTCATATACTAGCTCATACTAGATGCAGTATAACTTACAGAATCACGTCTCGGAGTTTTTCACTCCTCCCGTCTCACTTCACAACCACCTCTATCTAGGTTGCTTCGAGGCCTTACCAGGGTTCCTACGGGACGCAGATCGCTAAGTATTCTATTAACTATTTGTTTAAAAACTAACACGTAACAGTTAAAACAACCCTTAATGGGGCAGCCTAACTGTTCCGTATCGCGGATTGTAAACAAGAAAAATTAGCAAAATCAATTTTTACTAATGTCTCTCAATTCAATATAAATATTATATCAAGATTTTGAGCATCCTGCAAGTAAAATTTTCCGGATGGTGCTATCATTGGTCTTGAGTACGGATAAAACCGAGCCAAAATGACTCGGTAATCAGAGTTCAGCTAATAAAAATCATTAGTCATTTAATCCCGGAACATAGATCCCAACACGGTTTAACTGTTCTTTAGCTTCTTTGAGAATATCTGGAGTGTACTCCCAAATATCATCTTCCACCTGTAAAAGATGGGGCGAACAACCATCATCCGGCACACGACATATGGCCAAACCACGTGGATGGAATATAGAGAAGTTTAGGGCAACAATTAAACCCATAGCGGACAATTCATTCCAATCCATCTCCCATTCCTCGGCATATCCAGACAGGAAAACGCCAATACATGGATCATCCGTTTGCTGCTCAGGAAAAGTGAAGGAGGCTTGTCTTACCCCCAACCAACGTTGTAGCAGCTTCTCCGCACGTTTCACCAAACTAGGGTCAATCTGACGCCAATATACTTGTTCCATTATGCCCCCTTAGGCAGTTAAACCCGGAATTTGATAACCAAAACGGCGAAGTTTCTGAATCCCCTCATTTACTTCTTCCGGTGAGTAAGACCAACCATAACGTTCATTAACCTGAAAACCAGGAGATTCACTAGTTTTATAATTAACAACGAGGCGATGCTTAGCAGGCATAAACAGCTTATAGTTTAACGCAAAAACTAAGCCCATTTCATCTAACTCTTTCCAGCCGACAATCTCTTCAAGACCCTCCTCTACCTGCACAATTAAACCAATACAGGGAGCCTCATCAATATCATCTTTAAAAGCAAAGGAGATTTCGTTATTCTCACACCATATTTTCAAAGAGTTAATAACCTCATTATACAGGCTAGCTGGGAGAGTACGCCAAAAGTTAACCAAAATTGGGTTAGCTTCTTTAGAGAATACATTATTGAACATATTTACACCTTAAATTGTTGCAAGGATTTACACATTTCAAGATCTGGACTAAATTCTAGCATATAGCTAACAGCTTTTAAATCTTGAAGATTTATCCCAGTCCTACCATTGACTATAACCGTTGGATACTGATACATCATAGCACCGGCATCATCCAGCACACACCAATGTTTGAGCTTATGCTTTTCAACGAAGCGAAGAACAGAATTACCCCTAGATAATCCACCACCAGTAAAATCCGTTGTACCAAGAAAACGATCGATAAGACCTAATCTGGTCATAATCTGAACGTTCTCCATCTCATTCCTGACAGAGAACCAAGATGATACTCCAACAATCATTATCGGAGAAGGACGAATAAAGTCCTGAAAAGCCTTGAGAAGCGGTTTGAAAACCCAGTCACTTCCAAAGAAAATCTTTTCATCATCAGGTGCATGATGGTGGGAGATGCTCGAATTGAGCACCCCATCAATGTCTAGAAAAATAATTGGAGTATTACTTATTTCCTGACACATAAGGTCTACCCCCTAAATGAGCTTCTACACGAGCAATAAAATCAGGATCACTGAAAGCATCTACCGCACCTTTACTCCAGTAAGGGATACCGCGTTCTTCCAGCTGGTACATCTCACTACGAGTCATACCTTGATAGCCCGGTTCCTCCGCTAGTGCACTATCATAGTAGTTAACAATCATTAGCTTGGCAGCAGTCAAATTAAGAACAGGAAATAATTCCCAGTAGAAGTTAATTACTTGGTTAGAGCAACCAACCACAACGATCATATCCTGACTGGTAATACCATCAAAAACATTGTACATTTCTGCATATGCAGGAGCATGCTCTCCAAAGAAGATTACATTAGGTTTAACCCATTTATAATCATCTGGATCAATAGAATTGTATCCTACGTCAATAATCCGTTTATTGCTACTATTGTAGCTATCAGCTACAACAACCTCTTTTAAATATCCGTGAATGTGCAGAATGTCATTATGTGGAACGCCAGCACGCTCAATAAGGTCATCTACGTTGGTGGTCAAGTTTACTACTTGACCAGGGTATTGTTTATACCATTCACCAATACGCAAATGCGCAAGATTGGGTTCAACAGTTTTTAGCTCTTCACGACGCTTGTTGTAAAACATATGGGTTTTATGATAAAAATTACCACGAAAGGCATGAATATTACATACTTCTTCTAGATCATAATCATCCCATAATGCTTTACCACTAGTAGTATCAGTACGGAAGGCTCGTACACCACTTTCAACACTCAAACCTGCACCGCTAATAATAATTAATCTACGCATTTTTCACCTGTTCTCTAAAGTTTTGCCCAATACTGTCTAACAGCTCAGCTAATTCTTTGTTACCTTTCTCCATTAAGGTATTAGCAATAACTTCTAGCATAGTAGCGCAGGATTCAACACCATCCTTATAGCCAGTTTCCCAGTGCTGCATTAATGCGTTTTCCAAAGCGGAGTTTAAACCCTTATCTGGTAGCATCGGCTTCGAGAATGCCATAAAGTTTCTCCTCTAGTTCCATAACACGATTTTCATAAGAGGCACGCAACTTTTCAATTGCCAGCGCACGCACTGTAACCTCATTAGAATTAATAGCTAATTGGGCCAGGTCTTCTGTTTCCATACGTCCGTTGTAAATTAAGCGATATTTAAGATGTTTTACGTTTTTCATTCTTGTTCCTTAGTTCTGTACTGTAAATTCATTCTTATCACAGTGAGCGTAATAATACCCATACATGCGATAAATTTTCACAGCCTTAGTATACCCATTCGATTCTTCATAATCAATCCAGAGCCACTTGTCTTTACCTACATAATGTACCCGAAACTTCTTAACTTTCTTATCATTCCATGTTGCAACAACACGACGATAATCAAATCCGCCCAACCAATCTAGAGCCTTACGTTCTTCACTAGGCTCTCCAAGATGGGAGACATCTATTTTAGGAAGCAATTCGCTCATAGCTTTCTCCTCTCAAATTTATAAATCTATTATATATAAATTTTTGGCTGAAAGCAAATAAAATAAAAGCCAGGTCGACTAGCAACCCGGCTGATTGGCTTATTTAGCTCGAATATCCTGATGTTTCACTCTGCCCATCACCTCGTGCTGTTTGCCGGGGTTAAATGGACGAGCACCAGGATTTCCAAGATACCCACAAACTCGACGAGTTACTTCAAGAGTTTCGGGGTCATGATTACCACAGATAGGGCACTTAAATCCATCTTCGGATGCTATTGTTTCACCTAAGAATCCACATTTACCACAAGAATCCACTGGGGTATTAATACCGAAGTAATGAACCTTACTAGCAGCATAATTAATAACCCATTCCAGTGCATCTGGGAATCGTTTCATATCCGGTAATTCTACGTAGGAAATACACCCACCAGAAGCAATCGGAGTAAAGTTAGACTCATAATCAAATTTCACGTTAGGAGCAACTTTACGTTCCACATCAAGGTGGTGAGAGTTAGTGTAGTATCCTTTAGACAGAATATCTTCATACTCCGGGAAATATTCACGGTCTAGACGACAAAAACGGTCACATAGGGATTCTGATGGTGTAGCATACAGGCTATAACCTAATTTAGTTTCTTCCTTCTTCTGATCGACCCTATCCCGCATGTACTGCAATACACGCTGAACAAACTTGATGCAGGTCTCGGACATTGTGTCTACATCTTTGCCAAACATGAACTGTAGCATTTCATGGCAGCCAATATACCCTAGAGATACAGAAGCACGGTTATAGAAATGATCGAATACATATTCATCAGGCTCCAAGCGCAACCCAAAGGCTCCTGACATATAGAGGATGGGTGCAGCTTTAGCTTGAATGTATTTTAAGCGATCAACTCTCCACTCCAACGCTTTTAATGCTGTATCTACACGTAGCTCAAGCAAATCAAAGAATAGGTCAATATTTCCTTCAGCTTCGATAGCAATTCTAGGCAAGTTTACAGAAACAACACCTAAGTTATTACGACCGGCAGTTTCACCATCTTCTGTAGCAGCTAGGAATGAACGGCAGCCCATAGAAACTTTATAGTCTCCAGTAACTTCCACAACCTTATCATAGCTGATATAATCTGGATACATACGTTCAGCAGTACATTTCATAGCTAACTTCTTGATGTCATAATTAACATCTCCTGGCTTCATATTTACGCCATCACGAAGTACAAATACTAGTTTAGGGAAGATAGCTGTACGTTTATTGATACCTAAACCATCCATGCGTACTTTCAGTATTGCTTTCTGTACTAGACGTGCTTCCCAAGAAGTTCCTAGACCAAAACCAAAGGTAATAAATGGACTCTGACCATTAGAGTTGAACATCGTATTGATTTCATACTCCAGACCCTGACAGGCATCATAGACTTCCTTTTCAGTCATCTCCGTAGCCATTACTGATGCTTTGGCTTCATCCTTAGTCCAACGTTTTGCAAACGCATGATTTTTGTCATAGGATTTACGAACATAAGGGGCTAATACTTCATCAAGGCGATCTACAGAAGTACCACCATACTGATGGGAGCTAACCTGAGTGATAATCTGGGCAGTAATAGCCGCCGCAGTAGTGATAGAGTTTGGAGTGCTAATTTCAGCATTACCAACCTTCATACCATTCTTCAACATATCTTCCAGAGCTACCAGACAACAGTTAGTCATGCCTAATGCAGCATAATCAGCATCATGGAAATGAATATCCCCAATCATATGAGCATTTCGAATCTGAATTGGCATTTCTTCTAGAATCAGATACTTACTCAATTCACCTGCAAGCATATCCCTTTGTGTAGGGAAACGTTCTGAGGGTTTATTAGCATTATTAAACAGCAGCTCTTCATCTGCTGACCCTTCGATAATCTCTTTGCAGTTTCTAATTAACGCCTGCATTTCTTTATATTTTAGTTCTTCATTACGATTCATTACACTCTCCTTCTCTAACTAAGACTACTATTATAACTCATTCGAGGGCGGATGTCAACAATATTTTACTATAAAGTTCTGTAACATGATCTGAGTCAAAAAATTTTATTTGCCAATCTCTATTAAAAATTGTATAATCACGCACTCGTGCACGCGATATAAAATGATTATCTAGTATCACACATCTCACGCTAAAAGCAAGCAAATTTTTTATTTAAATGCAATATCATAGGCTTATTTAAAATTGTAGTTGCTTTTTACTGTATATATTGGTATAATATATTTGTAAGTTGATAAACAAGATCTTTTTGTTGATCCTCTGTTAGCGAAGTACACTATAGGAGTGTTATTTATGGGAAAAGCACGTCAAAAAAGAGAGAACCGCAATGGTTCAAGAAAGCGTGGCAACAAATATGAGAACAACGTAATTCAGGCTGATTTTTCTAATGATTACGCTAACCCAGTTGCTAAATCCCTAGTAGGTAAAAACCGCGAGCAAAAATCATATATCAATATGATCAAGAACAACACAGTGACTGTGGGTATCGGTGAGCCAGGTACTGGTAAAACCTTTATTCCGTCCGTTCTTGCAGCTCAGGAACTCGTAGACATTCACTCAGATATTGAGCAAGTGATCCTCGTACGTCCTAATGAACCTCTAGGTAAGTCTCTTGGTATGCTTCCTGGTGATCTAGCAGAAAAGCTAGAGCCTTGGTTGGAGCCAATAGCTGATGGTATGAAATGGGCCATCGGCGATCATGCCTATAAGGGATATGTCGAACGTCAGAAAATTAAATTTTTGGCTATCGAACATGCTCGTGGCAGAACTTTCAACAACTCCTATGTAATTGTCGATGAAGCTCAGAATATTTCCGTTGAGGCAATGATTTGTCTCCTAACTCGTGTAGGACAAGACTGCCGTTTAATTATCTGCGGAGATATAGCTCAGAAAGACATTAAAGGTGACTCAGGTCTAGCACTCCTTATGGAAGTCTATGAGAAATACGAAAATGCCCCATTCTCAATGATCGAATTGATTGATAACGTTCGTTCTGTTGAGTCTAAAGCATTCTATGATATTTTTAAAGACATGGGGAAGGTGTAATATGGGAAACGTCGTTCATCTGAGCCGTAAAACTAAAATACATCGTACTTCACTGAGTGCTGCTAATATGATTACACGTAAGGAAGGGGAAGAAAGTCCTAAGACAACCCTAGCGTGGAAAATTGTAACCTCAAATCCAAATAAACCATTCAATTATAACGAGCTGAGCACCTCCATAGATATTCTATTAAAAGAAGTAGCTAGAGCTAAAGTAATTGAATAAGCTAAAAAGCTAGACTGGTAATATACAGGGCCTGGGTATGAAAATACTCGGGCCTTTTCTATCAGAAAATTTTATTTGCCTAATGACCGATAATAAAGTAGAATATTCCTTAAATCCTGATAACTATAAAAAGGAAAGCCAAATGAGCCATCGCATTGAAAAAGTAATTAAACGTGACGGTACTGTAGAAGACTTTGCTCCTGAAAAACTCAATGGTTGGGCGGAGTATGGTTGCAAAACAGTTGATGTAAGTTGGTCAGCCATTACTATGGCTGCTCAAAAAACTCTGCCTAAAGGGGTTGTAGATTCCGACACTCTGATGGATGCATTAATTAAAGCTGCTGAAAGTCTTATCAAAGATAATCCAGCATATGATGTGCCAGCAAAGGAATTACGTCTTGCGCAAATGCGTAAACGCCTCTATGATTCCTTCGAACCGCCTTCTCTGCGCTTCTTCCATGACCATATGGTTAGCGTAGGTGCATGGGAAGACATGAGTGCATGGATTACCGATGAGCAATTTGAAGCTCTGAATCAGGTTATCGACCATGATCGTGACCGTCTTTTTACTAGTGGTGGGCTGAAGCAGTTCTTTGATAAGTATTCCCGTCGTAATATAGCCACTGGTGAAATTTATGAAACTCCGCAGTTTGCCTATATGGGTATGGCAATGGCGATGTTATCTCAACCTAACTGGACAATTCTAGATGCAATCGACCTCTACAACGCAATGTCACTCCACAAAATCAACGTTCCTACGCCGCCACTGGTTGGTCTGCGCTCTAGTGACCGTGGATTTGCTAGTTGCTGCCTCGTGGATTCCACTGACACGTTGGATTCAATCGACACCGCCGAGCACATCGTCTTCAAAATGGTCGCAGCCAGAGCGGGAATCGGGTATCATCTTGAAAGCCGATCAATTGCTGATCCGGTGCGAAATGGGGCATTCCCGCATTCCGGAAAACTGCCATATTATCGACACATTGACCGCTCAGTAAAGGCCAATACTCAGCAAACTCGTGGTGGTTCTGCCACAGTGTCTTATCCGTACTTCGACCCTGAAATCATTCAATTGATGCAGGTTAAGCAACAACGTGCTACAGACGAGAATAAAATCGATAAGATGGATTATTCTCTGAGCTTTAACAATCTTTTGTTAAAACGTTATCTTAAAAACGAAGATATTACGCTAATGTCATACTTCTATGCTCCAGAAGTTCATGAAGCGTTTTATAGTGATGACGAGGCTAAATTTGAAGAAATCTACGTGGCAGCGGAGAAACGTGTGGCATCTCTTACAAAGATCGACCACGAAGGAAAAACTGTTCCTGCAGCTCCTAAAGTCTCTGCAAAAGAAATCCTAGATACTTGGCTACGTATCCGAATGGAAACAGGACGTATGTATGCTCATCACATTGGGGAATCTAACCGTCACGGTAACTTCCTTGATCCGATCCGTATGACAAACCTTTGTGTTGAAATTACTCAGCCTACTCGCCCGTTCCATCATATCACAGAGCTGTATAAGACAAAAGAGCAGCTTGATCAAATGAAGCCGGAGGATATTGGTGAAGTATCTCTGTGTAACCTCGGGGGTGTTGTACTTGGACGCATGGAATCTCTGGCTGAGTGGGAAAAAACTTGCTACATCCTTCTGAAATTCGTTGATACAATTATTGAAATTCAGGATTATCCGTTCCCAACTATGGAATATACGGCTAAGAAACGTCGTAATGTTGGTATTGGCCTGATGAACGCAGCAGGTGCAATGGCAGCAGAAGGTCTGGCTTACGAAGGTATTGAAGCCCGTAACTGGATTCACCGTGAGGCTGAAAAACTGTCTTACTTCCTGCATAAAGCCTCTGTACGCCTAGCTAAAGAACAGGGTGCATGTGAGTGGTTTGATCGTACTAAACCATCTAAAGGAATTCTGGTAATCGACACGTACAAGAAAACTGTTGATGAACTGGTATCCGTAGGTCTAGAAATAGATTGGGAGTCTCTGCGTGCAGATATTTTGAAATATGGTATGCGTAACTCTGTTCTGACTGCTCAGATGCCGGGAGAAAGTTCTTCCGTTCTGTTAGGTGTTACTAACTCTATCGAACCACCCCGTAAGATTGTATCTATCAAGGGTAGTGCAGTTAATAAAGTAATTGCAATTGCTCCAGGTGCAACCGATTGGGAAACGTTAATGAGCTATAAACTGGCTTATGATGTAGATCGTATCGAGTGGATCAAGTGGGTAGCAACTATGCAGAAATTCTTCAGCCAGTCTATCAGTACGAATATGTACTATGACTACACCAAGTTTGAGAATGAAATCATTCCTGGCCCAGTAGTAGTTCGTGATTTCATGACTGCTGTTAAGTATGGGTGGAAAACTTGGTATTATGCTAACTTCAATACCGCAAATGGTGGAGGTGCTGGAGAAGAAGCAGCCGGTTGTGCATCCGGTGGTTGTACTATTTAATAAAAACAAGGAGATCTTCGGGTCTCCTTTTTCTTTGAAATTTTACTTGCTAATCGCTACCAGATTTGCTATAATATTCCTGAAATAGTGAGAAAGAGGAAAATCAATGACTACTTTACTAAACCTGAATTGGGATCATACTAACGCTGATCTTTTCCTGGGCGATTCTCTCGGTATCGCAGATTATGTACGTGTAGCACATCCAGAACTAGAACGTCTGGCACTTCTGCAACGCTCTCAATTTTGGACTGAAACTGAAATCAGTCTGGAAGCAGATAAGAAACAATGGCCTAATCTCCCACGTGAAATTCAGGAAATTACACTCCTGAACTTAGCATGGCAGACTCAAACAGATTCCTTTATCAGTCGTGCTCCTGAAGCGGCTATTATGCCGCTTGTAAGTCGTCCAGAATTGGAAGGTATGCTCAAGCAGTGGAGCTACTTCGAAGATCTGCATAGTCGTGCTTATAGCAATATTATTCGTAATGTGCTAACTGATCCAGCAGAATTTATTGATTCTGTAACCAAAAACCAAGAAGCATTCGCACGCATAGCTGATTCTGTTGAACTATTCGATGAACTGTACCAGTTAGGTCAGTATTTCATCGCAGTACGCGATCATCGTGGCGACAATACATATCCAGAAACTGAGTTCCCCGAAGTTAAACGTGAAACTCAGGCTAAGCTATTAGATGCTTACTTTGCGATCTACGGTCTGGAAGCAATGCAGTTTTACGCATCCTTTGCATGTACCTTTGCATTAGCAGAAAACGATATTCTGCAAGGTATTGCTAAAAATCTGCAATTAATCGCTAAAGATGAAGCTCTGCACACTCAGATGTCCAAAGCAATCATCCAGATTATGTTTCAACAATTTGACAAAGATCTGGTAGAGGAAGCAGTGGCTAAAGCACCAGCACAGCTCCTGAAAACTCTAAAAACTGAAATTGAATGGGGTCATTTCATTTTCAAAGGTCGTAGTCTGATTGGTTTGAACGCAGAACTTCTAGAAGAGTACCTATATTTTGTGGGGCGTAATGCGTTTATGCACATTGGTGTAGAATGGCCTAGTCATTTACCAGTAATCACCAAAAACCCTATTCCGTGGATCATGAACTGGTTGGATACCACTTCTTTACAGCCTGCTCCACAAGAAATCCAGATTGGTGCAGCCTACCGTGTAGGTCAGGTAACTGAGACCTCTACGGATACTCTGAAAGATCTGGGCAATGAATTTGGAGATTTCTTATGATAACGGCATTATATGCAGTTGGGCCGAATGGGGAGTTCGGCCTCCGAGGCAAACTCCCATGGGGTTCCTTCAAAGAAGAACTAGATGCTTTCTACTCTCAACTGGACGTGTTGAACCCAGATAACATCATCATTGGTGCAGGTACTTATTTAGCACTTCCAGAAGTTGTTCGGCAACGTATGATTGGAGAATCTGACCTCTTTATTCGTGCGGATCGTCCTCTGCCTGATGATATTAAACATGGTATCTATACTCCAATTTCAAAGATTGGGGATACATTACCTACGTTCTTAAAAGATCAGCAGACAGTGGTTTTAGGTGGTGCAACATTACTGTACGAAATGTATATTCATGGACATATTGAAAGTGCTTTTGTATCCACAATCTTTAGTAATCAAAAACTAGAGGCAGATGTACATCTGGATAATACGATTCTAGATTACAACTATGAATCTACGCGTTTAGTTTACGCAACCGGCGCAAACAGTGATAACAGCCTGCGATTTGTACAGGAATTGGTTACTTATTAATGGATCAGTATATCGAAGTTGGAAAACGTATTCTATCAGAGGGTCAGTGGGTAACGAATCCTAGAACAGGGGTTCGTTGCCTCACTATTATTGACGCAGATTTTACTTTTAACGTAGGTGCAGGTGAATTTCCCCTTATTACTACTCGTAAGGCGTTTGCAAAACAAGCAATAATGGAAATGATTGGGTATCTACGTGGGTATGATTCAGCAGCACAGTTCCGCGCTATTGGTGTTAACACATGGAATGCTAATGCAAATGAAAATTTAGCTTGGCTAGACAATCCATACCGTAAAGGTGAGGATGATATGGGACGAGTCTATGGTGTTCAAGGACGTCAGTGGACTAATTCCGATGGTCTTATGTTTGACCAACTAGCCAAGATTTATCATAATCTGAAAAATGGCATTGATGATCGTGGAGAAATTCTAACTTTCTGGAATCCGGGAGAGTTCTCAAAGGGTTGCTTACGTCCATGTATGCACACTCATCAGTTCTCTATTTTGGGAGATACATTATACCTGAATTCTTTCCAGAGATCTAATGACTTCCTGTTAGGCCAAGTATTTAACATGGTTCAGTGCTATACGCTTCTAGCATTAATGGCACAGATTACAGGCCTTAAACCAGGAATTGCACGCCAGAAGATTATCAATCTTCATATCTATGAGGATCAGTATAATGTTTTGATGGAGCATAAGCAATTCGATCGTGAACCTTTTGCACCTCCTACTCTAGAAATCAATCCAAATATCCGAACTTTGGAGGATGTATTGACCTGGGTAAGTAAGGATGATTTTACTGTTCGTGGTTACGAACACCACCCTGCTATTGCGTATCCATTCACTGTGTAATTTAAATAGCCCTTCGGGGCTATTATATTTAAATTTCATTTGCTTATTTAGTGAAATTAAAATATAATATATTTTATAAACTGGAGGTATATAATGATTTCAGCCAAAGAAGCTCAAGAACTTGCAGGATTAACAGAAGTACCCGCATTTCTAAAGTTTATAGAAGAAAAGATTGTAGAAGCTGCTAAGTCTGGAAATACAGAAGTAATTATTCGAGATAATCCTTACGCTAGGTGGCTATATAATCCTAGAGAAATGCCAGGAGCAGCTAAATCGGTACTAAAAACCTTATCGGATAAGGGGTATCATATCTCTCAATACTACCGAGAAGCTGCCTTTGTAGACATGGGTCTTAAAATTAGTTGGGAGGTATAATGTCGGTTTTCCACATTTACACAGATGGTGCTTGTAAGTCTAACCCAGGTCCAGGTGCTTGGGGTTTTATTGTCTATGATGATAACGACGATCGTTTAGGCTCTAAATCTGGTTATAATCCTAAAACTACAAATAATGAGATGGAACTCACAGCTATTGTAGAAGCTCTACGTTGGTCTGTTAAAAAAGATAATAGACCAATTGCTATCTATACTGACTCTGCTTATTGCAAAAATGGCATGGAAAGTTGGATGTTTTCTTGGCAAAGAAAAGGCTGGAAGAAAGCAGATGGTGAAGTTCCACTTAATCTAGAACTTTGGCAGGAAGCATTTAAATTAACACAGCAGTATATCAACTTTCATAATACTAACCCTACCTTTATTAAGGTTAAAGGGCATTCTGGTATTAGTGGTAATGAAGCTGTAGATGCATTGTGTAATACTGTTATTACTGAAGCTGAAATGGCTGAGATGTGATAAATAAATTAAAAATTTTCTTGCTTAAAGCCCTCTAATTTAGTATAATATTCGTATTGAAAGTGAGGAGGGCTTTATGCGAATTTATAACTCAAATTCATCAGGATTTAAACCATTGAGAAAACGTGCACAATCACCTCGTCAAATAAGAAAGGCTAATATTGGTGAGCCAGAGACACGTCTTCCACCTCCTCCAGAACAACGTTTAGTTTATCTGGACGAAGAATTAGCTGAACGCGAAAGAAAAGCTCAAGAAGAGATTGAGCGTAAGAAAATGTGTACTGCTCCAGCCTACTCCAAAGGGGCTTATCAGTATATTTATACAGCCGAGGAGGCTAAAGATGCGGGGCGTAAAAAATGAAGATTACTGAATTTAAAGGTGCTTATAGTTTCTTATCAAACTTTTATTTATCACCAATTACTTTCGAATATCTAAATGAAATATGGCATGCTGATACTGTAGAACATGCTTTTCAGGCTATGAAATCAGACCAAAAAGATGATGTAGCTCATGTACTACGCTCTCTAAACGCAGGAGTTGCCAAACGTAGAGGACGTAAATTAACTCTACGCTCTGACTGGGATAAAGTAAAAGATGATGTAATGCTAGAACTTTTACGGTTAAAGTTCGCAATCCCTGATTTGAGAGACAAACTGTTAGCAACAAAAAATGCAACTTTGATTGAAGGAAATACCTGGGGAGATACATATTGGGGTGTTTGCCGAGGCATCGGGGATAATACTTTAGGAGTTCTTTTGATGCAGGTAAGGTCTGAAATTAAAAGAAGCTTACAGTTAATAAATTAAAAATTCATTTGCTAAACGCTTCAAATTCTCGTATAATATACTTCATAAATTGATAAACAAAAAGGAAAACAAATAATGGCTAAGCAGAAAAACGCAAAAACTCAAGCAGCTCCGGCAGTTAAAACTTTCCAGAAGACTGAGGCTAATCGCAAAGCTCGTCTGGAACGTCACCTGCGTAAGCATCCTACCGATGCTCAGGCTGCGCAAGCACTGAATAATCCGGCTCCGATTCGTCAGAAGCCTAAAGCTAAAAATGCCACCCGTAAATCCTACAAAATGGTTATGTATGTAGAAAATTACGGCCACAAATCTGTCCCAGTTTCCCTGAGCTTCAACGCTGGGGCTGAATTGTTCTCTCGTAATGGTATGTCTATGAAAGACTATGAGAAGGCAGTTAACCAGAAGCGTAAACCAACAGCAGATGTATTGCGTAATACTCGTGGACAGTTTGGTTCTGTTAAGCCAAATATCTTTGGCGTAGAGTATAGTAAAGATAATGTTCGTGCTCTGTGTTACGGTGTAGGCATTAAGTTCACGGGTGATTCTGCTCGTAAATCTGCTAAACCAGCTCGCAAGCGTAAAGCGAAGTAATAGATAAATAGGGGCGAGAGCCCCTACAATCTACTGATTCTCTAACTAATCAAGGATATTTTTTATGTTCTCTAAGAAACCACGTTCCGTTACTGAAATCGTTGCTTCCTTTACCACTATCACTGATGAGCTTCAAGCTCGTATTGAGGCTGATCAAAAAATTGCTGCGGATATTCAGAAACAGCAGGAAGAACTCGCTTTAAAGTTGGCTGAAACCAACAAGAGTGAAAAATCTGCCCAAACTATTATGGAAAATATCCTTAAACTGCTGGGCAAGTGATTTAAATCAGGGGGTGAAAGCCCCTCTTATTTGGAGAAACTATGCGTAATTTTGTAGCAAAGAATGATTTTAACCGTGCTAGCACTCATAAGTCCGCTAGAGATTATACACGACTTTCTAGTCATGAGGTAATGGATACCTGTTATGAAGAGCTGGAAGGTAGCTGGAATGAATGGCCCGACTTCTCTATGGAAGAGAACTGGGATGTCAGTGAGGATATGCTTCCTGGTTTTAAAGACCCCAAGAAGTGGGAGTCTATTAAAGAGACAGCTCTTTAATAGTTTTCTACACAATAAAGGATACGTTATGAAAGTAAAACCATTTGGTATGCTAGATATTGAATCTCTAGGAACTCCAGGAGATTGTGGTACTACTCATATCGCAATGCCTTCATTCGCTTTTGTGGCTATGCATGGAATTGATAAAGACCCTGATCTAGTATTTGTTACTTTAGATGTACAAGATCAACTTAATTCTGGTGCCAAAGTTACAGCATCTACTCTAGCATTCTGGATGGATCAGGCTAAACATAGCCCGTCTGCTATCCACATTATGGAAGCTATGAATGAGCGTAATCCAAAACTGATTGCCTTCCAAAATGGTAAACATCATTGCACTAATAAACTTGGCTCTAACCATGCTGCCTTCTCTATGGCTCAAAATATTATGGAGTTGGCTCTAGGCGAAAATGCTTTGTATTATGGCAATGGTCCCAGAGTTTGATATGACTATCTACTACTGCAAACACTTTCCATGCTGGAACCAATGAAGAAATAGTTCCGTGGAAATTCTGGAAACTTGGGTAAATGTTAGATCTCTTCGTAATCTCTGGATGCAAACTGGCTATAGTTATAAAGCTCTAGAAACTGAAGGTATTAGCTGGGCAATAGCTAAAATGGAGAAGATGGACACCATTCGTTATGGGATCTATCCGGTTAAGCACGACCCAGCATTCGATGCCTTAGTTGAGAGCTATTGTGTTGCAGCTATGATCGAAAAAATGAAAATTTGATTTGCTTCCGGCTCCAAAATTCTATATAATATATTCATAAATTTGAGAAAACAATAAAAGGAAAACAAATATGCCAGTATCTAAAAATGTTCGTAAAAATGGTAAGAAAGCTACTCGTAATCTGGGTATCCGTCGTATGGCTGAACGTCAATCAGGTATCCAGAAAATCTTTGATCTGCTAAATCGTGCTAATCCTAAAATTGATAACAGTAACGATACTGTTCTGCGCACTCTGCTGGCAATTGGTCTGTAACAGACCAAATTTAAACAAATTCAAATCTCAAACTTCATATAAGGAAGCAAATAATGACTACTCGTATTTCTAAAACTCGCGCTCTGGCAACCATCAAATCTCTGGAAGCTAAAATCCGTAAAGCTACTGAACAGCAGCTTCTGATCGCTGTTGGTGAAGGTAAGGATAAAAACCAGGTTGTAGTTGGCGCTGCAATCGAAGTAGATGCCCTGTCTACCCGTATTAAGACTGATTTCCAATCTCTGCTGGATATGATGTCTAAGCGTGATAGTATCAAATCTGCTCTGATTAAGAGCAATGCAGAAACAATAGTTGAGATCGGTTCTCGTAAAATGACTGTTGCGGAAGCAATTGAAGCTAAGCGTTCTATGGAACTTAAAGCCCAACTGCTGGCTAACATGCGTAAGCAGTTCCATGCCGCTACGGTTAAGTTTAATACGCAGAAAGCACAGTTTGATGCTAAATATGAGCGTTTGCAGGATAGCATGGCTACCCGCGATAAGAAAACTTCCGAAGATGAAGTTAAAATGCAGCTCAACCTGCTGGAACTCAAGAATACTCCATTCTTGATTGATCCTCTGGAACTGGAGAAGCTGATTAAGCAGCATGACGAGGAATACCAGGACTTTGCAACAAATGTTGACTTTGTTCTGTCCGAGTCTAACGCCTCTACTTTCATTGAAGTAGAATAATAAGTTAAAAGCTAGTAAATCGGTAGACGAAAGCCCAAGCATCTTACCTCGCAGCAGCGGTTGAAATACGAGGTTAAATAAGACCGCTGACCATACTATAAAGTATAATCTATTGGAGATTATGTTTATTACACCAGCCTTTTAAGCTGATACGTAAGAACAAAGCGTCGTTGATATTACCGACACAACTTCAAAGATCAACATTTAAGTATGAAAGCTGAAAAGTTTAAAGAACTCAAACTTCTAAACTTCTAAAGCTAAAAGATGCAAAGTATTCGTTGATGATTCAAACCCTAGATCAAAGGTACATGGCTCATAAGATATGGCCTGTGGCGCCTCTAGGCTGTTTATCGGTTTACTAGTTTCACAATTTAAAAATGTATTTGCTAATCTACTAAATTATATGTATAATATATTTTTTAAATTGATGAAACGAGGCTATTATGACTTTTCATATTTTGATTGATGATGTGCGTAATCTTCACGGAATGGACATTATCATTCGAACCCCAGAAGCCGCTGTAGAGTTTCTGAATAAAACTGATACCACAGGCCATTTCGTTTATATGGATAATGACTTGGCTGTAGACGGTATGGAAGGTTATCAAATTCTTCGTTTACTCTTAGAATTTGGGCAGAGACCAAAGAAAGTGGTACTAGTAACCTCGAACCCAGTAGCTAAGCAAAATATGCGTAATGATTTGCTTGACTTAGGGTATAAAGAAAATCCCAATCGTGTTGAATATGATTGGCAGGAGTAAAAAGAATGAAGGCAGCTTTGCTTTTAGTAGCTGCCCTTACCTTCAGCTTTAGTAGTCAGGCATCGCACGATGCAAAAGAAATAGATTGCATTGCTAAAAATATCTATTTCGAGAGTCGTGGTGAGGGCATAAAGGGAATGACGGCGATTGCACATGTTACTAAAAACCGTGTAAACTCCGGTAAATTCCCAGATTCCTACTGTAAAGTAGTATATCAGTCTAACCAGTTCTCTTGGGTATCTAAGAGACCAAAAGTTGATAAAACCGATGAGGCTTGGCAAACCGCTAAGAATTTAGCTAGAGTGATATACTACGTTGATTTACCACAAGATCCTACACATGGAGCACTATACTTCCATAGTGGTAAAGATAAACCTTACTGGACAAAGAAATTTAAGAAAACAACTAAGATTAAGGGACATACGTTTTATAAACCTGTTGTCACTAAAACTTAAAAATTTACTTGCTTAAATACTTAAATTTCTGTATAATACTTCCATAAACTAATGAGAGGAAGCGAAATATGAAATCAGTTGTAATTATTGGTGTTAACACTCGCGGTATTCGTACTACGAAAACTGTTAAAACATCTAACGTGGCTGAAATTACTACTAACCCTAAAAAGTTTGATTTCGCCAAAGTCTCAGCAGTTATGACAGAACAATCTTTTAACCAAGCGTTAGGAATGAAATAATGGAAGAGAATATTTTAGATGTTTTGCGTAGAGCTTTGCAGGATTCTAAGTTTAATGGTTCTGATAAAGAAGTCGCTAAAAGCTACCAGACCATAATCGGGGATCTTCAGCGTATTGATAAAGATTTCATCACTTCTGAACAATTTGTGTCTTATCTCAAAGCTCAACTAAAAAGCATTAACCAGATGAAAGCTAAACTTCATGGTCGAGATCTTGATAGCTATAGCTTACAGTCTGCTCAGTATGAATACATTCTAAATAAGTGGTTGCAGGAGTATCTGCCTCCTCAGTTATCTGATACTGAGATTCGTAAATACTTTGCAGAATTAGTTAAGCTAAACCCTGGAATTACAAAGGGTATGCTGATGAAAGCGATTAAGGAAGAATTTTCTGGGCGTTATGATGGTGGTACTGCTGCTCAGATTGCTGGCGAATTTAATTAAAAATTTATTTGCTAAATGCCTTTAAATTCTGTATAATATATTCATAAATTAGGGAACAGCGAGCCGATTACGCTGAACTTGTCTTAATGTAAGATGCGTCGAGCACTAAGATTCGTTGAATAGAGTCGGTGGGTTAGTTGTAAAACTAGTACACAGGGGGCGGCAATCCCGGTTAGTGGCTAAAACGTGTAAAATGAGGCGTCTGAAACCTCTCCCCTAAACTCTTCTCTAATTTATAAATAGTGGGGTGTGGAAATCACTTATGTAGTAACACTGCCGTCCTAGTATAATTGGTATTATCAAGCCGTAACTGGTGGAAGATGTAGGTTCGAATACTACGGTCGGTAAGAACTGGATAACTGATGCTTTTAACGTAAAAGCTTCCGAGGTTAGTTGCGCACTGCCTAAACCACGCGGTAGTTGGTTCCAGACTAACCAACCAGTCTGCTGAATAGTTTTATTACGATTTAACTATGTCCAGGCTAAAGAAGAACTTTAGAAGGTATTCTAGGGTAGTGAAGTTCTTTCTCCATATCGGAGTAGTTTTTCAAGCTATCCACAAAGTGGGAAATGCTGACATGAGAGATGTCACTAATGGTGCACAATAGCACAGGTAATTCGCGATAACTCCTGTTGAGTAGCAGCAAAAGGTGGGAAGTCATGACCCCAAGCCTAACCGAGTCCTCAATATACCGCAGGACATAACCACTAAGTCACCCTGACTTAAACTGGAAGATATTGTCTGACGGAAGGGCTGCAGAGCTTAATCTGAGGGGGCTAACCCTACCTACCGTCGGGTATCTTTAAGAGCTTTTATAAGAGTTCTTAAAAATGCCTAAACGGGGTGTAGTCTAAGGGAGAGGCAGGAGTCTTCTAAATTTCTTTATGCAGGTTCGAATCCTGTCACCTCGGCCAATTTTATTAACTGTAACTAAAACAAAGGAAACATATGTTTAATACTAAAAATATGAAAGAACTGACTTCTGAGCAGAAAGTAATTCGTACTATTAAACGTTGGGGTATTGGTGCTGTAGTTGGTGCTGTAGTTGGTTTAGCAGGCTTGATTCTAGCTTTTAATTCATATACTATTGTTTCTGATGGTACGGTTAAAACCCAAACATTCCTGGGTAAAGTAGATCCTAATCCAGTATTGCCTGGTTTCCATCTTGTAAACCCGTTTGCATCTTTCGATACTTTTAGTACAAAAGATATTGCTGTAAAATTAGATAAACTTCAGGTTCCTAGCCAGGATAAGTTTAAATCCACTGTTGACCTGACTGTTATGTTGCAGTTTGATGGTTCTAAGGCACCGATTAACCGTATTAACGCAGGTACTCAGGATCAGGCACTAGACAAGTATGTAACTGAAAAATTACTGTCTACTATTCGTGAGTTTGGTAAGTCTGTACCAAAAGCACAAGATTTGTTTGATGCTAAAATTCAGGCTCAATTGCAAACTGCAATTCAACAGGAAGTTGAAGAGTATGCACGCCCATATGGTTACACAGTTAAGCAGGTGTTTCTTCAGGATATTACCCTGCCTCCAGTAATCATGGAACAGGTACAGAATACCAAAGTTCGTGAAGAGCAAGTTAATGCTGCGAAAGCTGAACTTGCTCGTGTTGAACAAGAAGCACAGCAAAAAGTTAAACAGGCAGAAGCAGACCGTGAAGCTCGCAACAACCAAGCTATTGCTAATGAACGTGACGCAGACGCTAAACTGTACGCAGCTAAGAAAGAAGCTGAAGCTAACGCCGCACTGCAACGTACTATTACTCCTGAAATGATTCGTTGGAAGCAATTGGAAGTTGAAATGATTCGTGCTCAGAAATATCAAGGTGGTGTACCACAGACTGTGGTAGGTACTGGCTATGATGGCCAAATGATTATGGATATGCGTAATAAATAATATCCGCACGTAACATCTGAAGTAAGCCCTGCGTTCCCTGGAGAGCGCAGGGCTTTTCTGTATTTAAGATAAAAGAAAAGCCCCTAAGTCTTTCGACTAGGGGCTTTATTGTTTGGTTCTTTAGAACCATATACTCTTATTACAGCAACCACCCATACGGGAGGCCAATCTTGACTGAAAATCTACTCTAGGGGGCAGGATAAGAGTAGGCTTAAAGGCAAACGGATTGAACGCCGGTATTTGCGTAAACATTGCTGGAGAGCAACAACGTGCTACAGGCATTGGGCAGCACGAAACAGATTTTCTGCAACACATAATTCCTCCTTAGGAGTTATTACCACCATTTTGAGCTTTTGCAACCTGGCTTTGGCAGAAGCTATTAAACTTACCCATAAGTGATACAAGCTGTTTCCCATCCTCTGTCTTTGCGAAGTCTTCGAAAAGGGCTAGTACTGCCTGTCCTTCCGCAGAAACCTGCGGTTGTTGGGTTTGTTGCTGAACTTGCTGCTGCGGCACCTGTTGCTGCATTTGTTGAGGCATTTGCGACTGCCCGCCCATTTGCTGCATCATTTGCATAGGACTCACACTTCCAGGGTTTTGCTGGAGTTGTTGCTGCATCTGTTGCGCTTCTGCTAAACGCTGTTGCAATTGTTGTAAGTAGGGGTTATCCAGACCCGGAATGGGCTGCTGGGAGCCCATACTTTGATTAAGTCCGTTATTTACAAAACCATATTTACTCATAATGGGCTCCTCCCCTTAATATTAAGCAGGCAGTTTAGCCTGCAGACCAGCCAGAGTCTGAGTGATAGCACCAAGACTTAAAGCGATTTGATTAATTACCTGACCGTTAGCACCGCTACCTGCAGCGATTGCTTCACGTAGGCGACATGCATCTAACTCATCCTGGATACGCGCAGTAGTTACACCAGCGATCGCAGTCTGAAGTTCACAGCAACATTCAGCAATCTGACGTTCCAGAGAGTTCTGGTTAGCACACATCTGAGCCTGAACAGCGGCAAACTGGTTATTAGTTTGTAAAGTCTGCTGGAAAGCGATCTGTGCAGAATCAAACTTATCTTGTGCACGAGCTATCTGGTTAGCTGCGAAAGATTGATCAATCTGGCGAGAAAGATCGAACTGACCCTGAATAACGTTGCGAGTTTCCTGGCAGATCTGATTAGACAGATTAGCACCTGTACCATAGATCGTAGTTAGTACAGACTGAGTATCACGGCTCTGGTTTTGGGATGTCTGGCTAAAACCATTGTTAACTGCGCTTAAAACAGCTCCAGTACCCTGGTTAGCTTCTGTACGAGTAGTATTAATAGCTGCTAGAATACTAGCGGTATCTTGGTTCTGAAGTACTGCATCAACTGCGGTACCTTCACCAACTACACCACGTCCACCGAATCCACCGAAACCACCGAATCCGCCTGTTAATAGAGCACCGATTAGGATAGCTCCGAATAGACCCATACCTTCCCCACCGAAAGCACCTGCGTTTGCTGGGTAACCACCCAGTAGGCCAGGGAAGCCACTAGTGAATACGTTTACTGGTTCTTGCATTTTATGTTTTCCATATTTATGACAATGCTCATCATCGTCATCTTCTTCATCATCGTGTTCACGATGTTTTTCTTCGTAGGCTCTGACCTTCTCCCACTTTTTCTTATCTGATTCCTCGTGACGGTGCAGTTCTGCTGCAACGCTAGCGACGGTCTCAGGACTCTTAGCTACTTCTTCTGTCATTTTTTGACACCTCCTAGTATATAGAAAATGTGTGTCTCTTTGATCACTCATCCATAACATATACTTTACACTACCCCCGCCGAAAATGTCAAGGGGTCTTTAAAAATTAGCCCCCGGATTTTTAGTTGGGGTCACAAATTTTGGTCCTCACCACTTATCTGCTACCCTTAAGTGCCATATGATTTTCCTCTAAAAGTTAAAAAAATTTGATTGCTTGAATGCTAAATTCTCTGTATAATATATCTATAAATTTGAGAGAGGAATCAGATATGAATGTTGATGAGCTAACACAGCACCTCTTATCTAGAGGGTTTGATACAGATAAATATCATTGCTGGTTAAGTCCGGAGGGATGGCTAACAGTCCCGTTGTATGACTTCTCTGGGATGTTGAGGGGCTATCAAACTTATAATCCTTCTGCTCCAAAAGGTCATGGTAAGTGCCCCTTTGAAGCTAAATACTTTACTTATTCTACTACCCAGTGTGTATGGGGACTAGAAACTCTCAATGGAGATGAAAAAGTAGTATTGATCGCTGAATCTGTATTTAAGGCAGTTGCGTTACATAATGCTGGTTATCCAGCCCTGGCAATGTTGGGCTCTTCTCCAGGAAAAGCGTTATTAAAGCAACTGAAATTACTACCTTTTAAAGTGGTAGCTGTTGGGGACAATGATCCTGCTGGTGAAAAGTTTGCTAGACAATTAAATGGATTTGTTTCTCCTGTAGATGTGGATGAGATGTCTACCGAAAACTTGAAAAATTTTCTTGCTATGAAGTTAAATTTCTAATATAATATATCTTATAAATTCGGAAGAATAGCATAATGGTATTGCAGCAGATTGCTAATCTGTCGGTTTGAAATATAGCCTTGTGGGTTCGATTCCCACTTCTTCCGCCAGATTTTGGTTCTCAAGCTCATATGGTATGAGCACCCGGCTCATAACCGGAAGGTACGTAGGTTCGAATCCTCGGGGAGCCACCAATTAAATAGAGGTCACAAATGGATCTATATATAGTTTATGTTGTGTTTATTCAAGATAGAGAATACCCGGATGAATATAAAAAAGGATATAGATTAGTCAGAGCTACCTCTGAAGCTCAAGCTATGGATAAAGTGGCGGATTATATGATTACGGTAGAAAACGTACACTATATTGACTACCTTGAAGCCTCAAAAGTAATTGACTAAGGAGACTATATGTCTAAGTTTCAAGAACTCAAGCAAGAGCTAGAAGAATGTGCCTGCCCTGAGTGTAGGGGAATTGGTGAAAGTTCTGATGCAGAAGCAGGAGATACTTTTTGCAATATCTGGGTTTGCCCAAATTGCAAGGGTACAGGTATTAATCCTAACTGCGGTATTTCCCTAGATATTGAACGAGGATAATACCTGTGAAACTAAAAGATTATTATATTGGTTGGTTCGTAGGATTAGTAGTAGGGTTTTCTCTAGGCTATAATATGTATCAACTAATAAACTGATTACATGGGGGTGTAATCGAATTGGCATAGGTACTGGACTTAAAATTCAGGTTTTGTGGGTTCGAATCCCACCACCCCTACCAAATTAAGGAATTAAGATGTATAGACCTCCTCCGCCTCCAACACGTCGTTCTAGGGAAGTCATCCTCATGGAATTGACGAAAAACTTCAAGGCGACCCTTGAGGATAGAGACTTAGGCACAGATGAAGACGTTGATTTCATCTGTAAACTATTAAAAATGAAACTGGAGAAACAACATGGCTAATCCTGAAATTACCATGCAACGATTCATGGCTAAAGGCATGATAGCCGAGGCAGGCATTGAACAAGAAGTAAAAAGTTATTACGAACAGATTAAGGATATTATAGACTCTGCTAAAAACACCGGAGAAAAAGAACATGGTGCGGCAATTATGGCTATAACTCTTATTAGTTTAGACTTGGCCGAAGAATCTGGAGTTTAGCTCCTCCAAACAGAATTTTTAAAAATGTACTTGCCTTTTACTTTAAATTTCTGATATAATAGTTATATAAATTGATGAAGGAATTAACTAATGCAAAATCGTGTTGTAGCAACTGGTATTGAAAGTGCAATCTGTAAATCCTGGGAAGACTGGGAAGGTGAGATTGAGTGGCTTTATCTCTATAATGTAGAGCTTTTACCGGAAGTTAAAGCTAAGTGTATTGAAGCTGGCATGGCTCCAGATGCAAAAGCTGATATTGATATTTCAATGTCTGAACTTAAAGGTCGTGTAGTTACCGTTAGTAATGAGGGTGAAGAGGTTTTCGAACTTCCGTTCTCCTTAACTGTCACTCCTAAATTCGACTAACTAATACAGCACTGAGCAAGTTCTTCAAAATCTGACTTGCTCAGTGCCTTAAAACTTGATATAATAGTTATCTAATTTGGAAACATATTTAAAAGTGTTTAAACTAGTATTTGAATACTTCTAAATATGGGCGTTTATTCCGTAAGTGGTAGCGGAGGGGATTGTAAATCCCTGGTCATTGCGACTCGAGTGGTTCGACTCCATTAACGCCCACCAAATTTAATGCACCTATCGTCTAGCGGTTAGGACACCACTCTTTCACAGTGGGAACACGAGTTCGATCCTCGTTGGGTGTGCCAATTAATAATTGGGGTACGCATAGGTTGCAAATGGGCCTCCAAAACCCATGAAAAGGTTTCGAATACCTTTACCCCTGCCAAAAATTTGCACCTTTAGCTGAGATGGATTAGCGCTTGCCTGAAGAGCTTGAGAGGTTCGTTCGATACGAACAGGGTGCACCAAATTGAAGGAGATGCTGATGCATCCTGAAAACTTCTTTATTTACTGCGCGGATAAGTCGCTGAAACGTAGAATTAACAAAGTCTATCATTATCGTGTTAGTCAACAGCCTTATGTATACGCTTTTGACGGGGATCACATTCCACTAGAACAATTATCCTGTGATTACATGATATTGAAGAACTTTGACGAGACAAAGATCTCAAGCGTTTATAATCGACAGAATCCATTAACGTGGAAATATAAGAAGAAAAAAGAAAGGCATCAAATTCTTAAAAAATGTAGTTGCTTAGTTTCCAAAAGTTCTGTATAATAATTACATAAATTGAACTGGAGAAGCAACATGACAGAACAAGATAAATCGACCGTTGGCTGAATGGCTTAGGCGAAGGATTGCAAATCCTTTTTATGTGAGTTCAAATCTCATGCGGTCGTCCAATTTGCTGAAAGAATTGTTAAATCAATTCAGGCACGCGTAGGAACACTGTCTCCGTAATTGAAAGATGAGGCACGGTTTGGAGAGGTATGCCGCTACACGCTACGGTGCTAACTCCGTCTAGGTGAAAATCCTAGTCAGCAATGTAAATTTAGGGTCGTTAGCCAAGCGGTTTGGCGGTGGACTGTTAATCCATGTCGAAAGACAACGTAGGTTCGAATCCTACACGGCCCGCCAAATTCTGTGTAGAGTTAAGTAAACCGGTAGCCAACCAGCTATCATTGCTGACATCGAATTCAGCCACAGATACCACTTTCATTAATAACTGAGGAAACAAGCATGTCCAAGAATGTAATTGCGCAGCTAGAAGTTCATCGTGATAGCACTATCAACAATATTGAAGTTGAGAAGAAATACATCGAAGAACTTAAACATGATATATTAGTAAGTCTCAACCGTCTTAATGTACGAAAAGAGTTTCTTAAGGAACTTAATGCAGCTATTGAAAAACTCAAAGCTGAGTAAATGAATTATGCGACCGGGGCTGGCTTGGTAATGGTACTCCCCTGTCACGGGAGAGAATGTGGGTTCGAATCCCATCGGTCGCGCCAAACTAAACTAGCACGAGAAATATGCTATGATTAATGCTAAAGAAGAGTTGTTACTTGCCCTAAAGAATATTAATTCTAAAGTTAAGTGTATTAAGATAGAATTCGGTTATTATGGGGACAAAGAAGTTTGGGTATTACCCATAGGTTATACAGAAAAAGATATTGAAGATTTTCTAAATAATCTAGACTTTAAATATGATTCTGGTTTCGGTGGGCAATTGCTTTATGGTAACGTGTGGTTTACTGATGGAACTTGGTTAGAACGTGGTGAATACGACGGTTCTGAATGGTGGGAATATAAGGCCACTCCGGCAATCCCAGAAGAATGCCGAACAATTAATGGTGAAGTAGATCGTACTTTACTATTAAATTAACAAAATTTCAGTGCAGAGCACGGAGCTAGCAATTCGGAAGTGCTGACTCATGATAAGCTGCCTATGTACTTGCGAAGCGGTCGTGTCCAAGACTCGGACTCTTGCACTGAAAACAATTAAACATTCTAGCGTGGTTGATGGGGAAACCAGCTTGGCGAGGGCAGAAGCTCGTTCGATTCGAGTGAAAGAATGGTTCTCGTAAGTCCGCACAAGTGATAACAGGTTCGAGTCCTGTCTAGAATGACACTATAAAGTTTACTTATTATGTAGGTTCCGATAGATCGGCGGGTCTATTCTGGCATTTAAGAGAGGTCTCGCAAACTTCTTTGTCAGCCGTGGGGTTCATAGCCTCCAGGTGGCCTACACAATAAGTAAATTTATTAAAAATTCATTTGCTATTCTGCCTAATTCTCTGTATAATATATTTTATAAAGTGAAGAGAAGGAAAGCAAAATGAAACACAAGATAGCTCAAGTTTTTATGGCATTATGGTGTGTGCCAATAGCTATAACAGCATTTAATCTAAATACTTTTACTATAGAAGAAAAATGTATCGGATTAGTTAGCGGCTTTAGTATGCTGGGCTTATCTTTGTTGTGGTTGAAGAAATAATATTCTCCGTGTAGCTCAGTTTGGCCAGAGCGTTTCGTTTGGGGCGATAGGGTCGGGGGTTCAAATCCTCCCACGGAGACCAAACAATTGCGGGTTAGATCTCTGGTAGAGATCGCTAGTCTCATAAGCTAGAAAGAGGTAGGTTCGATTCCTGCACCCGCTTCCATTTTAATAGAGGATTTCGAAATGAAAGTATTTCGATTAGTAGTAAGTGACAAACGGTTAGGTAAGAATACATCAAAATCCTTACTCGCTCATTATGGTAAAAATTGGGATGAAGTAATGGTAGAGTTTAGTACTAATCACCCTTACCTGAAAGTTCACTCTATTAAAGAAGTATACAATGGTTACTAATAGATCGCTAGCTCAATAGGTTTAGTAGCATCCGACTTTTAATCGGAAGGTTCTGGGTTCGAGTCCCAGGCGATCTACCAATTTCAAGAAAAACGCAGTTGCTTGATGCTTAATTTCTTGATATAATATGTATATAAATTGATGCGAAAATAGCTGCCTAGATACCAGGTGTATGACGTCTACACTAGCAGAGCTACCGAAAAAGAGATCCCCAGGATAAACGTCGTAGCAAAATTAGTCTGATATCCATCAATTTAGTTCACTAAGGTATTAGCTCGACCTAGGACTGGCTGCCAAAAAGCACGATCCCTACGATTCGGGAGAAGTTCTAGATTAGTCCACTAGATTCAGCGGCAACTGAATAGTGTATTGGGTTTGCGAGATGACGCAGTTCCTTCCGCTCGAAGCGAAGGTGCTGTAGTTACGCCGAGCTAATAGCCTTAGTAAACTAAAGAATTTGGGGATATAGTTTAATGGTAGAACATCTGCTTTGCACGCAGAAGACGAGGGTTCAACTCCCTCTTTCTCCACCAAATTCGGGGCTATGCTGGAACTGGTAGACAATACGGCCTTAGATTCCGTAGCTTAAATGCGTGGGAGTTCGAGTCTCCCTAGCCCCACCAAATTTGATGGTCAGAGTAAATTAAACCTACTATCTCGGTTGAGCTGTTTTAATGGGTTCGAATCCCAGCGAGGCGTAACTGCCTGGTGTGATAGAGGCATCATCTTATTATTGGAAGAGCAAATCGAATTGGTGACGAAAACCGCTTGGAAAGTGGCTGACTGGTAAAACGGCTTGAGAGTTCAAGTCTCTCCTCTTCCGCCAAACAATAGAAGATAGGACGTAGTGGTACGTAACTGGTCTTGAAAACCAGCCCGCTGTAGCGATACGGTGATGGTTCGACTCCATTATCTTCTGCCAACTTATAGGATAATATATGTCTTTAACAAAAACTGTGAAGGTTACACTAAATGATGGCACAGAGTTTAGTGCACAAATAACCTTACTAGAGGATGGTTATTGGGAAGTATATCTTCCACATGTTAATTCTACTGGTAGAGGATGGACGCAACAACAGGCTATTGTTGATGCTTTAAATGAGGCTTCTGCTGGTTTATAAAAAATTCTTGAAGTATGCCGGAATCGGTAGACGGGGCTGCCTAAAAGGTTTATAGGGAACATCCACTCCCTGCAACATACCTCATAAAGCGGCTGAGATAAATGGTCTATCTCGTGAAGGTTCAAGTCCTTCTGCTTCTTGATATATCTATGGCTCAAAGTGTAACGGTGCTATTTGATGCTCTTGGTAAGACTTCCCCGACATGCGTTCGGGAGTAAGCTGCTAAGACTAGAGTAGAAGAGTTTCTGAGAGCCGCCACAATTGAAAATTCGTACTCGTCTTGAGCTGCGCGCAATAGGAGATAACTTGATTAGTATTCTAGAACATGCTAATTGAGGAAGGTTTCGCTAACCCTGCGAGTTTTCAATTGTGGCTATATCATAATTGGTTAATGATCCTGATTGTGAATCAGGCCTATGTGGATTCGAATTCCACTAGCCACCCCAAATTAACTTAAATAGGAAATAAAATATGGCTGATTTCTGCAAACAATGCTCCATTGATATGTGGGGCAGAGATACTGGTGATCTTTCTGGTTTGATTACAGAAGCTGAAGTTAAAGAAGGCAACGGTGCTGTTGTGATTTGCGAGGGATGCGGAGTTATTCGAGTAGATCATGAAGGCAAACGTTTGGAAGAATCTGAGCCAACAATAATTTTTCCGTAGAATAAAAATTATTGGGATGTAGATCAATTGGCAGATCGTCGGCCTCTGACTCCGAAGGTTCCACGTTCGATCCGTGGCATCCCAGCCAAATAATTGGAGAGTAGTGTAACGGTTAGCACAACGGCCTTTGACTCCGTTAATGGTAGGTTCAATTCCTCCTTCTCCAGCCAAACAATAAGCGGTTAAGCACACGGGTTGTGTCGCAGGCCTTCCAAGCCTCGCTGAGTAGGGTTCGATTCCCTCTAGCCGCTCCAACTTTAAGGAAACATTATGCACGTTTTCGAGTTTCGTAATAAAAGTACCGATAAACGAGTTATTATTATTGGAGAAACATACCGAGCATACGAACAAACTGACGGCTCTGTTATCCTAAATGATGAGAAAGGAGGTTTTAGCTTTTATCCAGAAGAACCTTATGAAGAGTTTCGAAAACAATTTAACCTAGACTGGAGAAAGCATTTAAACACTGTTGCTTCATCTGTAATACTGCCAACTACCAGTACTGTAATCTCTAATGGCTGATAACCTAAAAGTTAAGATCGACAAACAAAAGAAACGTGTAGAAGTAGAGATTGGTGAAGAACGTGTAGCCTTCACCTTTGAATTTCTACAACAAATGGCAATGACAGTCATGACTGATAAGTCTCCTGTTATTGAAAAAGAAATCCCGTTGAAATAACGGGTTCTGCTGGGTTGGCAGAATGGTTGAATGCACCTGATTTGTAATCAGGAGGAGTAATCCCGTTGCAGGTTCGAATCCTGTGCCCAGCACCAATTTAAGGACTAGTATGTTTAAACTCCTAGTAGTTATCTGGTATAGCCAATCAAACAGAACTAATACCTCCCACGTTATAGACTTTAATACTAAAAATGAAGCTGAAGAAGCATACGCTAATTTAATACAACGTAATAAAGAATCTCGTAGTATAGTTTATGAAGTGACTAAACTTTATTAAAAATTCATTTGCCTTCTCTCTTATTTCTTGTTATAATATTTATATAAATTAATGAGAGGGAAACCAAATGAAACGTTATCTTTCTGTTGTGTTCCAAACTGGTGGTCAACGTTATACTTACGAATTTCCTGGCTCTTGGAAAATCAAAGAGGGCGATCAAGTAGTTGTACTAACACCGCATGATGAGTACAAGGTAGTAACGGTTAAGCAAGTATTTCCAAAAGATCGTGAACCAGCTAAAGGCATTCGCTATAAGATGATTCATGGTGTAGTTCGTCAAGTACCACGAGCGGAGGTTGAAATCAAAGTAGATAAAGATGGTAAATTTAAATATACCTCTTGCTTAGACGAGTTGCTATAATGAGAATTACTTTCACAGAAAAGATTATGGGTAATGGTGTTATGATCATTACTGCATGGGATGGTAATCAGTGGTGTAGTGTTTCAGGCATTAAGCCTGAAGAACAAACACTAGAAAATATCTCAAAGATTAAGAGAAGAATGGCAGAACGTGCTCGACTTCCAGGTGCGCCTAGAAATGGTAAACGTTCTACTGTAAAATGTTAATGCTTCGGTAGCTTAGCGATCTAAAGCACTCGGCTGATAACCGAGAGATCGGGGGTTTAAATCCCTCCCGGAGTACCAAATTTAGGAACTAAGACTATGCGTCCAGGAAAGTTTAAAAAAGCTAATTGGTCCAAAGAGTATAAAGAATACTTACTTAGTCTAGTAAAACATAATAGTTAGTTGGCAGAGTGGTTATGCACCTCCTTCATACGGAGCGACTACAGTGGTTCAAATCCACTACTAACTACCAAATTCTAACATCGGGGAGATCTAATGAAAGCATATCAAAATCTTAAATCTGGCGTAATTAACCTTGTTCATGAAAATCAGATTATTCAGCTATACTCCGACAATGGTGAACTTAAACAGAAAGTTCTAGTTGAAGATCTAGAAGGTATCACACCACAATTCGATCCCGAAGCCTTCCGTGAAGTCAAAGTGGAAGTCGCCCCTCAAATCGAAGGGGGTCAGCACCTAAATGTCAATGTGTTAAGCCGTGATCAGCTTTTGGATGCACAGAAACATCCTGAAAAATATCCTCAATTGACTATCCGTGTCTCTGGCTATGCTGTTCGATTTAACGCATTGACTCGTGAACAACAGAACGACGTTATTAGTCGTACATTTACTCAGGCGATGTAATGGGGTTTGGATATGGTTTCTCCGAACTACGCAAGGTAGTCGAGCAAACTCCATTTATCTCCCAAGTTTTAGGAGAAATGTGTGGATCGAGCATTAAGACGTCATCACCGGCAACGTGTGAAGAACAACCGCAAGAAGTACTGGACAGTCTTTCCACATGAAGAAAGCCCTAAGCGGTTAGGTATTATCACTACTACTCCTTGCATCTGTTCTTGTTGGATGTGTGGGAACCCTCGCAAATATTATAAGAATAGTAAAGCAGGTATGAAAACCTCGGAGATCAGGAAAATGGAAGCAATGATTGCGGACATCTCAAATGATGAATTTGATGGCTTTGTAGGATTCGGAGAAGGAATCAGCTCAGGTTGTTTCGAAGATGAACGCCCCGATCTGTAATTAATAACAAACCCCAGCTATTGAATAAGTAGTCTGGGGTTTTTCTGTATAAAGGTACATAATATATGTATAATAAAATTCATCCACATTAGGTTAATTTAAAAGACTTAATGGAGGTAATATGAGCCGTACTTATCGTAAACAATCTGGTGATCAGTGGTGGAAGTCTAAAGAACAATTCTCTCAAGAATATTCTTTCATCAAAGAAAATGGCTACTGGATTCGTGTTATTTATGCCAAATCCTGGGACGACATCAAGAAAGAAATGAAGGAAGCAACCATTCGTAATGAGAAAAAGGATGGTTATAACTGGAATTCTATTAGTAAGAATGTTAAGTGGCATTCTAATAAAATGGTTCGTCAAGGGAATCGTCAAGAACTCCACCGCGTGATGAAAGACCCAGAAAATTATGATTATAATCGCGATCATGACATGCGTAAGCGTGGGTTATGGTGGTGCTATGACTAAATTCTGAAATAATTCATTTGCTAAACCTCTCTTTTCTTGCTATAATATGTTTATAAATTGATGAGAGAGGTTTGAAATGAAAACTCGTCTAGACTGTGCTGTTCATGTTCTTGAACATGATGTTGCGGGAACCTGTATGTCTTACCACGAAGCAGGTCGCTTAATTAAAGAACGTGTAGCAGATGTGTGCGGATTGAAGATTACTGCTGAGGAGGCTGATGATCTTTTAGGCCAAGCACTGGAGAAAACCGAAATGTTTCTCTGCGATTCTTGTTCTTGGTGGTGTGAAGCTCACGAACGTTCTTTCAACGATTATGATGTATGTCGTGATTGTAGTGGGGAGGATGAAGATGAATAAGTTTATTATTGCACTGATGATCTCCGCAGTTAGTTTCGGTTCTCTGGCATCTACCAAAGTTTCTATGAAAAATGGTAATGTTAAAGTTCAACAGAACGGCATTATTACCGAGTATGGTAAAGTTCGTGATGTTAAGGAACGTAATGGTAAAGTAGAAATCTATACTAATAAAAACTTCTCTAATCCAGCCGTTACTATTAGCAAACGTGGTGAAATAACCACTCAACGTACTAATAGCTCCAGTTCTTTTACTTGTCGTTATGATTGCGACTTTGAAGGTGAAGATGAATAATTTAGACCCTAGAATTAAATTTGCAATTACAGAAATCCAAGATCAAATTGATGAGGATTTCACTGTTTGGTCAAGGTCTGGTAATGGAGAATATTGCCAGCTTTATAGTATGAAAATGGGTATCTCAATTGAGCTTAATATCAACTCTGAAGGTAGAGTAGAAGCCCAACCCATGTTCAGTGTTCCAGGCTTCTCTGGATTTGTTGCAGGTATAAAATTGTGTCTACCAAATAGCCATCTTCATCGAGTTATTTGTCAGTTAGAGACTATAAAGCATTTCCTGCCAGAAGGTAACATTAATGACTACTACCATGAAGTTGTAGCAGCTCATATGATGAAAGAAAGTAAACGTCGGAGAGAAGAACGTGAAAAGACTAAACATCAATAGCACAGTGCAGATTCCAGCAACTAAGGATGTTTTAACATTCCTACGGAGTGAAAACGCTCAGTTTTGGCATGATCATGTTGTAAAGAACGGTAGTACTCCAGATGTAGTTGCCTTTGCCAAAAAACGTATCGAAGAATATAAAGATCCAGAGATTAAAGATGGGATGATCACTATGCAATTGTGGGCAGCCATGAATACGTTTGGACCTACTATGAGTCTAGGAGTTACTCCACTGTTTACTAATATTCTAATTAATGAAAAGGATCTGAAATGATTATCTCTCCATTTGCTCTTTGGTTCGTCATTGGATCTATAGTAGCTATTTACAGCTTGGTTGATGATCTGTATATTTCTAAGAATAAAGATGTAATATTATACGTTATACATAAAACTCGACCGTTAGATCTGCCTCCTCTTGATGATAAAACATTACTCAGATGTGCTAGATCTATGATATTTATTGTGGATATTCTTCTAGGCCCAACATCTGTGTTTTTCTTTTATAGAAAGACTCGTAATATGAAAAAATTTAAAGCTGAAATGCAGAATACCTAAAGAACTCGCGTAGGACCGAGTTGCGTCACCTGCAACTGTTACGGATAAGGGAGTCGTGCCCCTTAGTGCGGTAAGTGGTGAGGTGGCTGCTAGCCCTAACTGGAGATAATATGACTATATTACTAATTCTTGTTACAACTTGGTTTTTAATCGGTACTGTATATGCGATAGCTATTATTAGACATTTGGATGAACATTCTGCTGAATGGTTTGTTAAGTATCTACGTATTGATGATCAAGAACAGAAGTTTAAAGATGAAAAGCAGAAAAAAGCAGTAAATAATATGACAGCCAAAGAATGCTTGTTCTACATGCGTATTGTAGGGTTCTTTGGACTATTAGTTGCTGGCCCAATTGGTTCTACCATTGCTCCATATAAAGAAACAGTTGCTGATATCAAATTGTGGAGAAATGCAGGGGTACTACGCAAAGCTAGAGAAACTAATATTACATAAGATTGATACTAAATCAACTTACTAGCAAAAGCAAATAATGACAAAGCCCAGCCTGCACTTTTGCGACTGGGCTATTTTTATAATAAAATTTTAGTTGCTTAGATGCCCAAACTTTTGTATAATATGTTTATAGATTGAGGCAAGAGGATTAAATATGAGGATTATTTCTAAGTTCGCCGATGTGTATGATTTGCAGAACAGTTTGTTCGACCCAGATCGTGTGTGGGAACGTAAAACTGAGGAGTTCCTGGTTAAAGTAACCGATGATGCAGAAAAGAACATTGTGCATACTCGCCAGGTATTTCGTGATGGCTCGCTATCTTTTCGTGGTGATTTCGAATATTTTGTAAACCCACTATTTGTTGCAGGTGAAGTTTACTGGTTGCACGAGCTGTATTGCTGGCATCCAGCATTTAGCTTCAAAACGTTCAACCTCGACACTATGTTCGATAAAATGGAAGAGATGGGATTGCATGCTCGCCATTACTTAATGGATAAGAGTCGCGGAGATGTTCGTGAAACAATGCGTGATTTGCTCGCTGAAGCAAAACCTAAAGCAGAACGTATCTTATCCGAACTGCGTGTACCGATTGCATATGTGAAAGGTATTAAAAAGAACGATAACGATGATGTTCGTAACTTCGTGATTCAGACTAACATTCGTTTCCATCAGTCAGGTATTCCGTGGCAGGAAATTGAAAGTAACTTATACCGTTTACACCAAGTTCTCGAACAGTATATCTTCGGTGTACTAGGAACTGGTGAGCCTGATATGATTAAAGTATCAGATAAAGACAGGTTAGCAGCACATGGATTTGATACAAAAACTTCTTTCAGGAATATGGCACGGTAAGTGGTATATCCTGGGAGCAGGTCTAGCGATAGGCATCGGATTCGGTGCTTATCACTTAGTAGATAAAGTGGAGACTTTAGCGGGAGATCTTGCGGTAGCTACTAAAAAGATTTCTTCTCTAGAGACTTCCCTTAATAAGGTGAAAGCTGAAAGTGAACTTCGTGAGACTAGAATGAATCAGTATTTCACAATGAATAATATTTCGCAAGCAGATCTAGACAAAAAGATTAAGCAGTTAGATAAAGCTCTTAGTCGCCAAGATATTATAGCTGCAAAGCCTGGATTGGTAACATTAATTGCTAAAAAGCAGAGTAAAGAGTTCGAGGAAAGATTAGCGTGTTTAACTGGAAACTTGGAATACTGCTCGCAGCCGCAATCACAATCACAGGCTGTGCAGAAGAAATAAAACCAGAGCCATCTCATGAGTTAAAGCAAGCTCATGTAGACTGGCCTAAAGGACTTCAACCTTGTAGCTTTGACTTTAAGTTTGAAAAGAAACTAGCTACAAATGGAGAAGATGGAGTAGTAGTTGTTGTACCATATAAAGATTGGAATGCAAAAGCAAAATGTGAGGAAGCAGTTTACTCTTACATTTCACGACTGACTGGTATGGTTTGCTTCTATCGCCAAGATTTACAAGAAAAACGTTGCTTAGTTTACTATCCACCAATTAACAATAGGAAAGATTAATGTCAGTATTAGTTGGTTTACATGGTGAAGCTGGTTCGGGAAAAGATACCGTTGCAAAATTAATTATCGATTGGTGTAATGACACGTATCCAACGTGTTTATCCCGTCGTTATAGTTTTGCTAAGCCCGTTTATGAACTTGCATCCGTAATCCTCGGTGTAACTCCAGAGTTTCTAGGAGAGCGCAGGGGAAAAGAGATTGACCAATGGTTTACGGTCACACAATCTCAACTGGAGCGAGCCAGAGATGTGTGGTTTAAGTATGGTATCGATAAGTTTGAAGACTTCTCGTACGTTTGGCCTATTTTTGAGGAAAAATATCTTAATCCTCAACAACTTATCTCAGAGAATAAAGAAGACGGACTTTATAGTTTATTTATTTCTCCGAGAAAAATGTTACAGCTCGTAGGGACAGAGCTAGGAAGGCAGCTGGTGCATGAACGCATTTGGCTCATAATTCTGGAGCAATCCATCGCTAAAGACGACCCAGATGTCGCCGTAATAACAGATGTTAGATTCCCCAATGAAGGAGAGTTACTCAGAGAAACAAATCATTTAGATATGGATTCTTTGATAGTAAATGTAGTACCCGCTGAGCAGAAGTTCACTATTAAATCAGATCATCCATCTGAAAGTGGTATTCCTGCAAAATATATTACTCACGAATTAGTTAATAAATTCGATGGTATCAATAATCTTAAACTAGAAGTTTATAACTTCTGTGACTTAGAGCTAGAACCACTAGTTGGATAATCAAGGATCGCTATGACTAATAAAAAAGAAGAAAAGACTAACCTGTTTCACTCCATTCGCCAATCTAATGAGTATACCTTTTTCTTTGATGAAGAATTAGGCCCGCCGGATGAATACCGTGATTTATCAATGGTACTTATGCAAGCAAATGAGGACGACGAAATTAATCTGATGATTAATGGCCCTGGTGGTTATGTTGATACTGCTGCACAGTTATCTAACTTAATTGCTAATTGCCGTGGAACAGTTATAGGACACCTGATTGGTCCTAGTGCTTCTGCTTACTGCACAATTTTCCTATCCTGTCATGGATGGGTAGTACATCCACATGCTACGCTAATGGGACACACGTTCTCTGGCGGATTCTGTGAGAAGGGTCAAGAAATCAAGAAAGCCTATGAATCTTACAACAAGTTCGTAGAAGATATGATGCTAGATGTCTACTATCCGTTCTTCTCTATAGACGAAATCGACGAGATGGTAAAAGACAACAAAAATATCTATCTAGATAGCAAAGAAATCCATAAGCGTATTGAAATCTTGGCAAAATATCGATCTGAGCAATATAATAAAGCCCAGTTACCTCAATCCGAGGAGCATAACGAAGAGTAAGTAATTTTAAGCCAGGGTTTAACGACCCTGGCTTTTCTTTTATCTAAAATTCTTCTTGACAACGACAAAATTTTATGCTCCAGAAGTGATCTTTAAAAACACATTGTAATTTTCCTCCAAAATTAGTATAATGGTACTGGTTAGAGGAGGTTACAATTGGAAAAGTTCTTACAATTATTAACGGTACTGCTCCAAGAAGCGAAAGATCCAGCATCGCTTCTTAAACGTCTGCTAACTATCTTAGTTGCTGTCATTATTTTCTTATTTGTTAGTAATACTAGCGAGGTGATGTCATTCTTAAAGACTTTCTCCACGTCTGCGGTTCTACAGGATGTTCAAACTCAAAGGATAGATAACTTTCCTAATGTAGCTAGAGAAAAGAGCATGGTACTCTTTTCTCAAACGGGTGCGGATGCTGTTTTTGTCGTCAAGTATAAACCCGATGCCATTAATGATTATTCTAACATTATTGCATGGGAAAGCAATGCGCAATTAGATAGGGCTGACTTGGCCGATAAAGCGGTAAATAAAACGTCTGAGCTATATAGACGTCACTTGGAAGGCTTTAACTACGCATCGGATTTAAGTGTAAAAGTAAATAAATACATGGGGTTAAATATACCTGCGTTTAAGAACGTTACTTTTAATTACATATACACTTGTCCGTATTTCAATCTAAACAATATCTATGCTGGGTATATTGGTATTGCTTGGAAAGATAATCCTGTAGATGCAGCCGATTCTGAGAAATTTAACGAGTATTTAACAAAGCTCTGTTCCCCACAACAGAGATCTTTAGGTAGATCAATATGAGTTTTAAATTTGGTAAAAATAGCGAAAAACAATTAGCTACCGTTAAGCCAGAGCTACAAAAAGTAGCTCGTAGAGCTTTAGAATTATCTCCATATGATTTCACGATCGTACAGGGTATTCGTACAGTAGCACAAAGTGCCCAGAATATTGCTAATGGTACTTCATTTTTAAAAGATCCTAGTAAAAGCAAGCATATTACTGGAGATGCTCTTGATTTTGCTCCATACATTAATGGCAAGATTGATTGGAATGACCTAGAAGCATTTTGGGCAGTTAAAAAGGCTTTTGAACAAGCTGGTAAAGAACTAGGCATTAAACTTCGTTTTGGTGCCGATTGGAATGCTTCGGGAGATTATCACGATGAAATAAAACGTGGTACCTATGATGGCGGTCATGTCGAACTAGTTTAATTAATAATTGAGGCGGGAATATTCCCGCCTTTTTAGGCAAAGGGGGCTTTAATAATTTTTGAAGATAGGAGAAAGCCATGTTTGCAGAACTATTCACTATGATGCTGCTAGGTATCTGGAAAATAAGTCTAGTAGTATTCGTTTTAATGATAGTCTTTACTATCATTGCATTAACTACCCGAAATAGCTTATTAATAAAGGTTATTCACGGACTAGAGTATATAATTATGGGTTCATTCGGCGTTTGTAAATGCAATTGCCATAGAGATACGAAATATTGTTGGTTATGGATGGAACTAGAGAATCCCATATCCATAGCTTTGGCTGTTTCATTCGGCATGATTCTTATGGCCCTTACTCTAGCATTAATACCTTTGATGTTAGCTGGGGGAGTTACAGCATATTTCACCCTTTTCTCCCCGATACTTATGTACTCAATTTACCCAATAACTATGTATCTAGTTAGGAAAAGATTTATACATATAGTAGATTAAGATAAAAAAGTAGTTGACTTTTAGCCCTAGTTATTGTATAATATATACATAAATTAGTTAAGAGAGGTATATATTATGTCTGATCGTTTCTATACTCAAATGGCGGAACATTATAACATGGCTCCGTATGAGTTGAACATCGCATTACGTGACCTCGATTCACCAGAGCGTAAAAAACTTGAGAAGAAGGCAGGAACTACTATGTCTAAAGGCAAGAAACTTACTCGTATTGATCTTAATAACATGCTGACCGAAATGCTTGGTGTGAATATTGAGGGTGCGAAGTTGCCTCTCAACGTTCTTGAAGCTATGCTAGATAAAGTAAAGAATAAAACCTACAAAAAGGTAGAAGTCCCTGAAGGGCGTTTAAAAGCGCCTTACCAGGCAGCGTTAACCGAGTGTTTGGGTGTAAATCTTGATCTGAGCACCGCAACCGTAAAAACTATGAAAAACTTCTTAGAGGCCATTAATAAATTGTGATTACTAGGGAAAGATTATTAGAGGTACTAGAGTATCACGAAGATGGTACTCTAACCTGGAAACCTAGACCGGAAGGTACAAGAGGTTGGAATACTAGCCTTAACAATATGCCTGCTGGGTCTATTAATGCTGATGGCTATCTAATGCTCTCTATTGATGGAGAACGAATACTTGCGCATAGAGCAATCTTCTTTATGCACAAAGGCTATTTACCTGATATAGTAGATCATGATGATACCAATACGCTAAACAACCGTATTGGTAACTTAAGAGAAGCTACAAAAGCTCAAAATGCTTTTAATAGGAAATCGGCTAATAAAAATAACCTATTGGGATTAAAAAATATATCTCAAAGAGGGAAGTCTTTTAGAGTAAAAATCTCTAGGGCAGGAATCAATTATATGAAAACGTGCAGTTCTTTGGAAGAAGCAATTGCATGGAGAGATGAAAAACTAGAAGAACTCCACGGTGAGTTTGCCAGCAAAGGAAATAAAAATGTCTAAATTAGTCTATCTATTAAAAGGTTCCACCTGTAACCCGTGTAAACTTTTCGAGCCAGTATTTGATAAAGTAGTCAATGAATATAATTTGGAAGTCCATAAAGAGACTGATAATACAGAATTAATGCAGAAGTTCGGAGTAAGGGCTGTTCCTGTAGTAGTTCTGGCAGATCGCTTACCTAATGGTCGAGTAGAAGCTAATCATATTTTGATTGGACGTCAGCTTCGTAAAGAAACTATGCACGAAGCTATTAAAAATTTCCTGGATGATAATCCAGAGGACTAATAAACAAAGCCTGATCTTAGCGGATCAGGCTTTTATTTTACTTGCTTTTTGCTAAAAATTTTGGTATAATACTTATATAAATTGATGAGAGAGACATTAATATGATTATGTCACATATCTTTGTATGGATTTTAGTCATATTAATGGCTTTCTTTGCCCTTCAAGAAACAGGAATATTACGATGAACTATGCATATCTAATTATTAATAACAATGTAGTTTGTGGCACCCGCGCCGTTGAGATGGGTATTACAGAAGAAAAGTATAAGTCACTCCCAGAAAAGGAACAACAATATTATGTTGAAGAAGCTGCTTGGGAATATGCTGATGTTTATCCCGAACAACGTGAAGATCGCGTTACTATTGTTGTTTCTTTGGGGCTGGTTGGCTGTGATACCGAAGTTGATACAGACCTAGAGACTTTAGAAGAGTGGGGAGAATTAGATATTTCAGCTAAAAACTCTTTAATCCGTGAGGCTTTTTGGGAAGCGGTTGACTGCCATGTTGTCTTTGAGCCTAACGATGAGGAAGCTGAGAAGCATACTAACCACTGGAGATAATTAAATGTTAGCGGAACAAGCAAAACGTTTAGCCAGGATAAATAGGGCTACACTCCTTAAGAGTAGAAAGAAACCATATAAATACGTTAAAAAGAGAATAGTTTCTTCTGTGGAGATTGGGGGTTCTTTTGTACAGTTTAATCGTGATGAAATTAGTTATGAAGCTATAAAAGCCCTCTATAAAGAGGGTTATACTCTCCAACTATCTAATGATTATGGCACAACTATTTTAACTGTTATTTGGGAATAATTATGAAAAAAGAATTTAATGTACATAAAACTCTAGTAGTGCCGGATGACGCCAACCTGTTTTTCGTTGGTGATATTCATGGATGCAACGATTTACTAGAAGATGCGTTGAAATTAGCTGGGTATAATAGCAAAAAAGATTGTGTAGTATGTGTTGGTGACTTAATTGACCGAGGCACACAAAACTTACAAGTTTTAGCCAAATTCCTGTATAATCCACGTTTTATTAGTGTCCGTGGTAATCATGACCAATTTATGATTGTAGGAGATTGGGCTAATTGGATGTATAATGGTGGTATGTGGGCCATGAATGAGCTGGATGCAGACACCATTAAAAATATTGCTGAAGATATGGCTGAAAAAATGCCAGTATTCCTAACTGTTAGACATCGTGGTAAGAAGTATGGTGTTGTTCACGGTGGTGTACCTTTTACATACAAAGAATGTGGTAATGAAGTAGAAACCCCAGTATGGGATAATCTTATTGCACAAGTAGAAGCAGCTAAGGAAGACCCACATGACCATCCTGGATACCATGTTGAGCCATATTTATGGGATCGAGATGTAATCCAAGAAATAGGCTTCCACTTGTCCAAAAATGGTGAAGAACACCCGTATTTCCAGCGTTACGCAGGATTTAAAGAAAAATACACGGTAGAAGTGCCAGAGGTTAAAGGGGTAGATTTCGTATTTCACGGACATACTGGGGTTCCTTACCCACTTCTTTATAAAAACCGTGTTTATCTTGATACTGGCGGTGTTTTCAACGGGCAGTTGACGGTTGCGCAAGTTAACGATGAAACGGGCAAAATCACCACATTTACTACACTCCGGGAAGATAGCTGCGGTGTACAGAGGATTCTTTAATGAATGATAGAATGAAAGAAGTACGAGAAGAATTACGAGCAATGCGTATTGATGCCCTTCGTTGGAGGGCATTAGTTAATGCTTTCGTCAAAGGGGATACCGGAGTAATATATTCTGGGATAACAGTTAACTTTTGTTTTCATTCTCCTGCTGAGATAGAGATAGAAACAAGGCTTACTACCTACCTTAATGAGGTAGACATTAAGGAAGGAGAGACTCCCGAAGAATTTAAAACCAAAGTGTTAACTTCTTGGGTTGATAGTTTAATACAGAATAAGGAAAAGAGTAATGAAAGTTAAATTCTGGTCAGACTTGCACCTAGACCACCCTGGAGCACTACGTTTTCGTCCGTGGTTTAAGAACATAAAAGAGCACGATGAGTATATTCTAGACACTTTGTCCAAGCATATTGGTAAACGAACAAAACTTATTTTGCTAGGAGATATTGCAGTAGGTCGTGAAGGTCTGGCCAAATTAAAGTCGGTTATCCACAATGTTCCTAATCAACTTATTATGGGTAATCATGATGCGGAACGTCAAGGACTGAGCATCAAGGACTTAGTGGAAGTTTATGACGATATTCAGGCTCTAGGTAAACAGACTGGAGGTGGCAAAAAGTTTTGGCTATCCCACTGCCCTTTGCACCCTAATGAGCTTCGTGGCAAACTAAATATTCACGGACACGTACATACTATTTCTTTACGTGATCCACGTTATATCAATGTCTCATTTGAAATGAGTAAAACTCCGATTCCACTAGAGGATATTGTGTCTGGTAAGTTTACTAGCTATGATAGAGTAGTTAATTGTACTACCGGAGAGGTATTACAAATAGGGGAGGATGTAGCTGCTGTATTACGTGGTGATATAAATGTCTGAGTATATAGCTGAGGCTATTATTAAACGAATCATACAAGCGATAGCAATACTTATAATCATTTGTATTGCTATTGGCACAGGATTAGGCATTTTAATTAAAAGTTTTATTTGCTAAAATGCTTAAGTTTCTGTATAATTACTTTATAAATTGATGAGAAGGAATCAAAATGAACAAAGTTGATAAAGCTCTAGTTTTCGCAGCAGCAGATAAGTTTGAACAAGTTAAGGCAACTTTCCGAACCTTGTTCCAGTCTTACGTTCAGGATAAGTCTAACCCCATCTCTGAACGTTTGATGGTCTGGGAATGTCATGCTTGCAATGCCCTATTAATTGCGGATTATCGTAGCGATATAGATAAAGATCTGTGCGAAATTCTTATCGCTGAGGAGGCAGAACGTTATCAGTTAATCTCTTTCCAAGATTTGGCGGAGCATATCATTCCTGATGATCTTTGGGATAAATACTATGGTGATCCTGAAGATGAAGGAATGACTCCAGAAGCCTGTATTGAGCTGATCTGTAAAGATCATCCTGAAATTGCAGAGAAATTTGAAAAAGTTTTTGCTTCCGAGTTCTCCGGAGTTGTTAACGATTGGTAAGTAATTAAAAAATTCAGTTGCTTTAAGCCTTAAAATTCTGTATAATAAATTTATAAATTAATGAGAGAGGAAATTCTAATGGAAAACATGACTAAAAATGAAATGGCTAACGTTCTGGCAATTCTCCTCGACATGCAGGGTTTTGAGGGTCAGCTCATGAAGATGTCTATTCCGGCAATGAAAAAGATGTATGATTCTCTGAATAAGAATGCTATGGCGTTCAACCTTGCAAAACAGGAAGCACGTTTTGCGAAGGAGCATCAAGCAACTGCTGAACGTCGTGCAGCATCTTTTGAGCGTGAAGTTAAGCAACTGAAAGGTAAGAAATAATGGAGAATAAACTAGCATTAGTAGCAATAATGGTAGTTTTCCAAGCGATATTTTTGGGACTTATTCACAATAAAGTTTCTAAACTAGAAAACTCAGCAAAAGAACTGAAAGTAGAAATGTGTAAATTAGTCCCGGATAATGAAAAATGTAGGAGTATTTAATGTTAACTGAAATTCTCATTGGACTACTAGTTCTTATGACACTAGCAGCGATTGGTGGGATTATTGGTATTGTAAGCATGCGAAAAAATATAGAGAGTATGCTTACTACTAATAGTGGACTTCACTGCCGCTTAATAGAACAAGAACAAGATATTGAACTAGCACAAAGACGCTCAGATATTCTAAAAGAAAAACTAAACAATATTGAAGCAATAGCTGGGAATACAAAATTACCTAATAAAGTAATGCGTGCACAGATAATTACGGAGATTAAAAAATGATGATGTTTATTCTAGCGTTTTATCTAATTGTGGTTGGTGTACTGGTTACTAAGTACCACACATGGGCACCAAAGAATATTGTTAGGGTAGCTTTATTTGTTATTCCAGTTCCACTTATTATCTTTTCTATGTTACTGGTGATGTTAGTTGGTAAAGTAACAAAAACCGATATTAAACGAATTGCGGATGAATTGCAACAGTCTTGTGATATGGTAGAGGATATTCTTAAAGATGAAGCTTAATTTTAATGAATTAAATACCTTACATGAGATATTACAGTTTGTGAATAATAATATTAGTATTCCAGATGATACATTAGAAGTTCTCAGGATAATTGAGAAAAAGGTAGGGATTGAAATTGAGGACTCCTGGAAACCACTTTCTGTATTAACACCTCTTAATATGAAAGTGATAGTTAAAAATATTGATACTGGTGAAGAGTGTGAAATGATTCGTAAAGAACTAGCTGATAGCTATTCACCAAAGTCTGTAGTAATGTACCATGATGATACTGCTAAGGCTCTACAGACAGCTAATTACGTATGGCGTCTCCCATGATTGATTTAGTACCAATTACTGCTGGGCTAATAGCACTATTAGTGCTTGCAGTTTTTATTATTGTGGAGCAGGCCAAAGTAATAAGGAGACTTAAAAACAATGATAAAACGTCTTGTTTATCAGGCACCAAAGATTGTAACTGAGTATTTTGTATTACTGCCTCAGATTGTATTTCTAACAGCGTTATTTAGTATACTTTTTCGACATCTAGGAATAACGGAAAATATCTTCTACACTTCTGAACTACTTCCTTTTATGTACGAAGGCATCATCGTGGCAATTAACGGAGTTCGTAAATGACAGCACTACAACAACTACAGAATTACTGGTTTGATAACCAATTTAACGATCTCTTTATCCAGTTATTTGTCGAAACGAACGGACGCTTCAACTACCGATTCTTTAATAAGTTTCACGAAACAAAATTCTCTCATACAGAAATTAATGCAGCGATCCAAGACCTAACTGGTTCTAAAGTAATTCAGTATCGTGAAGTAGACTTTGCACCAGATTGTTTTGGATTTAAATTGTTTAAGAAAGCATATAAATTTGGTAAGTTTGAAGATGCTCGTCAATGGGTTCATGATTTTTGGTATAATACCGATATTGTTCCTAGTCGTGTGCTGATTCTTAACTGGATTGCTAAACAACATCCACCTAAAACGCAATCATCCTTCTTACCAACTGACACAGGAAACCTCTACCATGACAGAAAAGAAAAATCCATTGCTGGAGCAGATGAAGGAATGGGAGAGTAATATTGAATCTGGTCTAGTAGACGGAGAAGATATTGTTAACTCTATGTTAGAAGTAACAATAGATAATGTTAACCCTATTTTGGCCAGTGAAACCTCAGATCTTATAGGACTTTCTAGTACTTTCGATTCTTTAGCTAAATTAGCTTTAGATAACGAAGAGATAACCAAAGAAGATCTCGCCTCAGCTATGAATATGGCTATTAACGCTTACATTGGTAAACGTACAGATGAACTTGACAAACAAATCAAAAAGCGTGATACAACATTAAATCTTATGGAAACGGCCACTATTTTAAGAAGTGGTAAACAACTTCATTAATTCTAGAGGCCAGGACTTAATTGTTCTGGCCTTTTGTGTTTCAAGGAATTTCAAATGCAAGTATATGTCCTTACTAGAGATATAAATGAGTATAATCAGGATGGTGAATATTTTGTAAAGGTATTCGCTGAAAAGCCAAGTAAACAACAATTATTAGATGCCGGAGTACCAGAAGACCAGGCTAAGTGTATAATACAAGATAAAGAGTTTACTGGTGATGCTTACGAATGTTTCTACCTTAGCTGTGAGAATATCTAATATGAGAGAAAAAGTAAATGAATTATTAATTGAGGAAGCTAATAACTTCCCAATAAATAGGTTTATCAAATCTGATGGATCTATTAATAGAACTAAGATTAAGCAGCTACATCCCGACTTTCAACAAGAAGCACTAAATCTTATATTCATCAAGAAAGCTGTTGCAGTTCATGGAGCTTTCTTCGGGTATGAGCGTGTAAATTACAAAACAATGCAACAGCAAGTCGAGATTTATTGTCCAGATCATGAAGGGTATTATTGGCAAACTGCTAGATCTCATTTAGAAGGGCATGGTTGTCGACTGTGTGCACACAAGGTTGTGCAGCGTGTCACGGATTATGGAAATTATACCGTGCCAGCATGTTATCATAAATTTGTAATTGACGATAATCATATAGTTTGGTATAATAAGTTTTCAAAGTTAAGAATGGAGATAAATAGTGAGTAGCTATATTATATGGTCAAACCCATTAGCAGCACTTAGTAACAAACAATTTAAAACAACGTGGGGCTATAATGAAATAGACTTAAGCAGTCGCCCCATACCAAATACATGCTCACTAGTCCCAGATCTGTATAAAGTAGTAATAAATAACGTAGAATATTTGGTTGACGAATTTGACAGAAGGTATATACTAGAGAGTATTTATGATGCCAGTATATCAATAAATGAATTGATAGAGCATGCCCAAATGTGTGATAAAAGTTGGATGTTAATATGGAAATCATAGCAATTATTTTAGTAGTTATGTTATTCATCGTAGTACTTGTATCTTTTGCTATTATGCGTAGAGCTAGAGAACTAGCAGAAGATCTAGTAAAATTACGTGGTGAGTTGGCTGCTCTTAAATTACAACGTGAAGCTCTCAAGCTATTCGTAGCTCAAGGTAGCGCAGAGCATACAGCAGAAGACTTCATCATATATCTCAAACGTTACATGGGAATTAAATAATGGAAACTCTTTTTCTTTTAATGCTCGTAGGTTCTCTGTTACTAATACTAGCACTTCTACTAATCTGCAATATTCTTAATAATAAGAATCTAGAGTTAAAGTGTGAGAACCAAATCCTTAATCGTGAACTTAAACAATATAATCTAGCAGCCCATAAACTGTTAGACAAACTGGAGAATCAATAATGTTTACACAACAACCTATTCAAGTAGTACCGGATCATGAACTGAACACATGGGATTATAGCTTTAAAGATTTAACTGCTACTGTACAATTCAAATCTATGAAGCTAACATTTGCACACAATGACCTTAGAGCATGTAAAGATCTTGAGGATAAGCTCGAAGATGCTCGTAAGATTTTTGGCAAGGCTCGCATCCCAGCTGATAATCTAATTAACGCATTAATCGATGCAGGGTACAAACTTGTGAAGACTGAGGTGAACCGCCCTAGTACTCCAGTAACTATTAGAGATCCGTGGCAGTCAGGGACAATCTCAATGCTGAATAACTCCGATAAAAGATTAATGTCGGATATGCACAATGTTCCTTGTGGGGGTGTGGTAAGTAGTACGCAGTCATATAAGTTTGTGGAAGATTACGGCCCTTCTGTACAGTTGAAGCATACTCAAGAAGCTTTTGAATCTGATATGCGAAGCGTAGCACCTGCGGATGCTGGAGTTTCTAGGAGTTCTGTTTGTACTATTCATTTTAATAATCCTAGTCAACATGGAAGTTTAGAGGATGCTATTATGGAGGCGTTGGGAGCTGCTCTTAATGAAGATAAGAGGGGTAATTAATGAGAGAAGCATTTAAATTCGCTAATATACTGTTTGAACCGACGGAGGACTCGTCGGTTTACTTTCTACAAATAACTGATGGTTCTAATGTACGGCGTTATCTATCTGTACTAACTTCTGAAGCTATTACGCTTATTGAAGCTATAAGCAAAGTTTCTTATGACTCAGAAGATGTCCAAACTATTGGTTTCCTGAATTTCTTAAAAGAACAGAAATGTGCAGTGATTCCTATGAAAGAACATATTCCTGTTGATAGTACGGGAATACTAGAGTCTTTCCCACTTACTAAATATACTCAATTACATTTGAAAGAGTATACTATATGTCTGGGAGAGGAAGAGTTTGAGGTTCCTAATCCGAGAGTATTATTTGACCTAATAAAGAGAACAGCCAAAAATAAATCTGATGCGAAAGATATTATTAACGGCATCTTGAAACGTGAAAGAAGATTAGCAGCAACAGCTAGTGGACAGGCGGATGATATATGAGTATTAAAAAGAATTTAGCAGAGATTATTAAGTTAGCTAGAGCTTGTAATGGGAAATGTGTTTCTCAGCTTAATGAGTTAGAGGCACATGCAGTAGCATTTTGTGCAGAGTTCTATCCTGCATACCTTAATGCTAGTGGGCAACCCAAGTATAATAAAGATGCAGGAGAAGTTACTCTAGCACCTTCTTATATTAGTTTACGTCGTTTAATTCAAACTGTTGATCCTACTATTAAAGGATTCTCAGCAGATTCATTCCACGTCTTTGCAGATAAAGAACTCCCGTATTTTAAAGAAGGAAATGCAAAGGCTTGTCTAGAATGTTATCCAAATATTCTGATGATTCCTCAAAAGCAATGTAAATACGATCATCTCCCTAGACTTACAAAGAAAGTGGAACCACCTTATTCTTCTCTATCTGAATTAAAGCTAGGAATCGTATCTACACTTGCGCAGGTTCATCTAAGTATAGTTGACGACTCAACAACATCTAACCCTATTCTAGATGCTGCTCACTTTGAAATTTTACGTGATCCTGAACAAGCTAGAAAAGTTGCTAAGTCTGTTAAGTTTGATATATCAACAATTCTTGACACTAAACAAGAAACTAGACCTAGAGGAAGTGTAGATTATTCTGCGCTAAATTCCGAGTCATCTTACCTAGCAACATTCCTTTTCATGGCATCGAAGGGAGTCATACTCAAAGTCAATCACGATGTATAAACGTTAACGAAAAATTCTTGACATTATTTGAGCTGTATGTTATAATAATCTCATAGATTAAAAACATCAACTTGTTTTTACCTCTAGGCCGTAGATTTACATCATTCCTCGTAGGAAAACACTTGATGACGGTTCTGCTCGCAGGTTCTCGTCAATTGTTCTTCCACACCGAGACTTAGGAGGATGTATCAAATCGCACGCGCCTAGAGGGGCTAACTCTCATGAAATGGGGGTATATTTACTTTTAAATAACTAAAAATATTTAAAGGCAATATCTGTGTTCAAGATGATACACCGGTTGCCGCTCATCTGCTAGGATGGCACAACACTTTCTAGTAGACTCCTAAGTTTTTAGGAAAACTCTCGTCAACTCAGGCGGTTTTCATGTTCCTAGAAACTTCAGCAATAGGCGGTTAATACAGGGCGGTTATAGGGAGGGCGGTTATTTCTATACAACATTTTTTGAAAACACATTTCTGGAAATTGCTGTCGGATTTGCACACTGACATAAGTTTAAAAACTGGTCGGATTTGCACAATTGCCTAGGTTTTCATGGACACATAATCTCCTGAAAATGGCAGCATTATTTCGGGCCGAAGGCCCATGATTGCCTGAGTTTTTAGAGCCACAGAAATTTTCACTTGTCAAGCTATTTTGCCCCATTTTGCTAATAAAATTTTACTTTATCTCCACTAATCTCAAATCTTCCCAAATTATCTTACATCTTCCCCAAAATCCCCGCAAATCAGGTGCTCCGCACCAAACATGCGCCCCTCTCGCAGTTCCCCTAATTTTCTCTCACTCTCTCATCTTCTCCCCAAACCCACATAATCACACACCCTCCAATCGAAGTCACAAAAATCTTGTCGGATTCGCACAAATAAACTCATGTCGGATCTGCACATATTCTAGCTAATTCCACAGGATTGATGCGCAGCATCGGATTGCTGGAGTTTTTGGAAAAATTCATTGTCGGATCTGCACACTATAAAAATTTTTCTGGTCGGATTTGCACACTACCAAAAATTGTCGGATTCGCACATACACGCCAGCACGTAACCCGTGGAGCAAATGTCGGATTTGCACAAAAGCGCAGGGCAATTGCCCTGCTCGCCTGAATGCGAATGATAATGAGAATCAATCTCATTTAAAAAGTGAAATGCGAATGATAATTA
>CYGL01000003.1_pt1 | contig 123397 bp, 104 predicted proteins | sample 485531 | NCBI WGS metagenome assembly CYGL01 (sample SAMEA3497897, study PRJEB9818) | human gut metagenome | reverse complement strand
CACAAGCGTGACCAGTAACTTCAGCATGACCACTAACCGTAACTTGGTCACTTACTCGAGCATAACCTTTAAGTAGAGCACTATCTGTAATTTTAACATTACCGTCAACGACTGCGTAACCACTAACTTTAGCTGATTTAGAAATTACTACAGAACCAGTTACTTTAGCATGTTGACCTACAAAAGCTTTATTCTGAACAACTACTTTACCAGAAACCATAGCATAACCAGAAATAACTGCTGTACCTTTAATTAGGGCTTTTCCAAAGACTGTAGCATTATCTGTTACAATTGCATTTCCTGCAATCCATGCATGACCTGACAAGTTATTTAGACTACGTACAAAACCACCTTTGTCTCCAGCATGAACTTGATAACCGTTAACCTCAAAATCTTCTGTAGCTTGTAGACGATATACTTCGACACCTTTGTATACTTTAGTTTCTTCAGTTAGCATAAATTTAGACATTTTGTTTCCTCTTTCGTATTTTCTATTTATAGTTATAAAGCAGTATTTAGTTTTTATTATTCGTATTCTTCACATTCATAACACAAGTCTGTGTATGGAATATCGTAATTGTGAATTTCTATTTTCATGAAATGTTCTAATTCATCCATATCTTCAAACTCACCTACAAATTCATCAACTATGTCACCAGTCTTATTATTAATTACTGTAATTGCAAATTCAATCATTGCGTTTCCCCTTTTAATTTCAGTTTATACTACATAGTAGTATTTAATATTCTTGAAACTCATAAAATAGGTCATTGTATGGAATATCGTAATTATGAATTTCATATTCCATAGTATCAATTATTTCGTCCGTACCTTCAAAATCACTTACAAATTCATCAATTATGTCACCAGTCTTATTATTAATTACTGTAATTTTAAATTCAATCATTACGTTCTCTTTCTAATTTTCAATTATATTATTTTGGTAGTACTACTTAATAATTAATTAACCGGGATGTATTTAAATGGTCGATCGTAATAGACATGAACAAATCTATTTTTTATCTTTTTGGCTTGTGATAGACGATAATGAGTTAACATAAATTGTTGTGCCAACCCTTTCGTATTAAAAAGTAATAGTTCATCTTCTTCATCGGCAAGATATTTGCCATCATATTCAATTGCGTATTTCATAATCTTATCCTTCTTTCTTTTAAGATAATGCTTTACCAGTATCAATAGCACCTTTAACTCCGTCTTCTGTTGCATAAGGAATACAAGCATTTTGACCATCTACAACATTAAATGCGTCATACATACCATCATTGTCTTGGGTAATAAAATAACCTTTATAGTAGCCGACTACTTGGTAAGGATAGTTTGAGTCTCCATATTCCACTGTAAAACAACGTCCACCACTCATAGCCCATTGAAAAACATGGTTTGTGTCGAATTGTCGAAAGTCAACATCTGTTACATATGTTGAGTCAGTAGGTTCTGATGATACAGTTTCTTGTTGGGGTTCTACTGCTTCTGCCGGTGTAGATTCTTGAGCTGTACTAGTTGAAGTACTTTCTTGTGTTGTACTAGTAGATGTACTACTACTTTCTTTTGTTTTACTAGTAGAAGTCTTAGAACTACTTGATGTCACTTTCTCATTCTTAAATGTATCTCCATTATAGTGACTAGGCTGATTACTAGTGTAAATGAATAGTCCACCAGTTGTTAGAGCTAAAGTTGTTAGTGCTGTGATTGTAATTGTTTTCCAAGTTTTCATAGTATTATTTCCTTCTTTCTTTATCGTGTTAGTTATTTAAGTTATCAATAGCGTATTGGATTTGGTCAGGAGTGAATTGTTCATATTCTAGTTGTGAATAAATTTGGTCAGCATCCATACCATCCTCAGCATATATTTTTGCTTTTTCTAGGGCGGCTTTATTGTAATCAACACCTAAATGGTCGATAGCATATTGAGCTTGATCTGATGTAAATCCTTCCCATTCGTCAACCAAGGCATCATAGAGACCTTGCGCTGACATAGCATATTTTGAATCATAGTAAGATTTGGCACATCGTACAGCCATTTTGTTATAATCAGGATTTAAGCGATTCAAAGCATATTGAATCTCTTCATCTGAGTAGCCTTCAGCTTCTAGTTGTTCGTGGAAACCTTGTTCTGATAGATGATCGTAAGCATAATAACTTCTTGCGGAATCATAAGCTTCCTTTTCCGTCTTAGTAGCTGATTCATCGGTTTGGACTTTCACTTTAGGTGCTTTAGATGTAGATGTCTTTTCTTTAGACTTAGATGTTTGGATAGTAGTAGGTTCATTATTACTACAACCAGTAATAGATACAATGGTTGCCAGACCTAGAGTTGTAGTAGCAGTGATAGTTAAGATAGATGTAGTAAGGTTTTTCAAAGTTTTCATAATAAGTTCCTCTTTCTTTATATAAATTTAAAATTATTTACCGTTTAAATATGATGGAGCGTTATCTCCAATTTTGTTAGCATCATATACGTGCTTAGGAACCATGTAGGTTTCTTTTCCATTGATGGTTAGTAGATAACGATTACCGATTACTTGTTTATCAGTGATAACACCCGTAATAGAATTATCAGTTGAATCAACTTGATAAACAATCATTGGTTTTACTTTTGTCACGGTTGATTCTCTATTTATTAATACGAGATTAGTAATAATACTACCAACAGATATTACTGTAAGTACTACAGAAATGACTATAAGAATATTAAGCTTAGTGTTAGTTTTTAGTTTCATAATGTTACCTTTCTAATATTTAAAATATACTACAAACAAGCATAGCTAGCATAGATATGCCTAATAAAGCGATAAAACAAAGATCAATAGTTGTTACAGTTTCTTCTTGTACGTCTGCATTAGATTCATCATATACAGGAAGAACATGAGTGTCTTCAGATGTTACAGTTGATGGATGTTTAAACTCATTCCAACGTTCTTTAAAAATTGATAATAGCATAATTTTTGCTCTCCTTTTATTTTACTTATTGAATAATTATTTTATTCACGATTATAATATACATTTAAAAAAGTTAAAATTGCGCTTTTGCGATATATTTTATCAAATAAAAATACCCCAAATATAGCATCAGTAACATCACTTTATAAAACTTACATAGAAAGGAGAACTGCGCTAACAATATGGATTTTTCTGAAATGAAAGAAATGATGCAAAGCGATGAAGTTAAAGAACAGGCTAAAACTTTAGTACCCGGTGTCTTTAATGGTATATCATCTGCTATTCCATCTGTAATAGATAACAGCTTTGATCCAGTTTCTATGTTTTCTAGCAAGTCTAAGAAGAAATCTCCTACTAGGGAAGATTTCTTAAAAGATACTAGAGATGTAGCTGCTGAGATTAAGAGACGTAATGCTGAAAGTCATATGTTGACTGAGGAAGAGAGTGCTGAGCTCTTAAAGGAATTAAGAAAGAGTAAAGCTCCTTCAACCAAGCAAAAGAAATCTACTAAACCAGTTAACCAGAAAAAATCTTCTAGTAAAGGTTTTCCAAGTAATTTAAAAGAACTTAACGAGGAAGAAAAGAAACACTTTAACTCTGGTAGGGGATACGTTTCTAATATAAAATTCTCAGTAGATACTAATGAAGGAAAATTAGTAGCTTCAACTTTAGAACGTATTAGCACTAACTTCATAACTTTAGCTAAAATTAATACGGCGGGTTTCCGTGGAACAGTTAGTCAATTAGCTTATCATGAAAATTTAATTATTGAAGGTGCAGCTTCAAGATCTTATACATATAACCAAATTCTTAAGAGTATCAATAACACTATCATAGCTAACTCTAAGCAATCTATGTTCTCTTTAGGAACCAATGTTGGTATTGATGATTTTATTAAATCTAATCTATCTACTACTTTTTATTTAAATAAATTGGTGGAGTTATATAAGAATGACATTGGTGTACTAGGTAGTGTTAAACGAGTAATTACCCATCCAGTTCAAGCTCTCTTACAAAAAGGAGTCAAGGATGGAATTAAAGCTATTGATAGGAAAAATATCTTAGGGAAAGCTAATGATTTAGTAAATAGTCTACCATCAATTCTCTTAAGTGGTTCTGAAGACGGTCAATTTAATAAACTTAAAGATAAGATGAAAGTCTTATATAAAGTACCCCTATATGGAAAATTATTTAAAGATTTTGATATTGATGGATATGTTAAGAATAACATCTTTGGTGGTAAATCACTTACCGACCTAATGAATCCTGATATTGGAGCAAACACTTTAGATAAATCAACCACTGTTGCTTTTGATGCACAAACTCATAATACTATCAATGTAGTTATTCCGGGTTATTTAAGTGAAATTTATACTGCTTTATCTGGAGAATCTCTCTATCACGATTATCGAAGTGGTAAATGGACTAATGAAGAAGGAATGAAGAATCTCCTTCAAGACCGTATTGGTAAACGTTTACTTAATCGTAATTCTAAAATCAGTTATAAACTTAAAGAATTAAATCCGAAGGATGATGCTACTAATTCTAAACTCCTCCATGATTTAGTTAACTTAGGTTTAGATACTCCTGATAAATTAGAAGAACTTAAAACTCTACATCCAGACCACAGTGACCTTATAGATAAACTTAAAACGGAACTAGATCCTAAAATATTAAATAGTGAAGTTAAATTAGGTAAGATGATTTATCGTCAAGAGAATGAATCTAGTCTAAAAGGAACATCTGGTAGCCATATCTTTACTAGACGTAACTCTGATACACCAGTGGTTAACCAACAACCTAGTGGTATTGAAGTACCATCTACTGCTGAACGATCTTTAGATAGTGTTAGACTAGCTTCTATCTCATCTTCATCTTTACGTATCTTAGAGTTATTAAGAGCTAATAGATTTAGAGGAAGAAGTTTAGGTGGTGGAGACAATCCATCACCAACAAACAATGCTCCATCTGGGGATTCAGGTAAAAAACCAGAACCACCTTCTTCTAATAATGAAACTCTCCTAGATGAATTGAATAAAGAAACTCCTACTAGTACTGCTGAAAGTACTTCTAATGCAGATATCGATGGAATTCCAGTAACAGAACCAACTGATAAATCTACATCTGTTTCTTCCCTTATAACTGACGATATCAAAGAAAAAGTTGAAGAACCTATTAATAAGTATGAAGATACTTTAGATAAAGTTGATGAAATTACAGATGTTGTAGAAAAAGTTAATCCGGAGACTGCTGAAAAAATTAGAGGTCTTACTGGTAAGATTAGACCTAGTGCTCTCAAAGATAAATTTATGAGTAGTAAACTATTTTCTAAGCTTAAAAATAGTGGTTTAACTTCTAAAGTCGGTGGAAAACTAGAATCTGTTGCAACTCTATCTGGTAAAGTCTCAAACCTCTTTAAAGAAGGCGGAGGTATAACTGGTGTTGCAACTAAAGTACTAGGTAGCTCATCTAAATTTGGTTCAGTTTTAGAAAAAGGAGCTGGACTTTTAAATACCGGTAGTAAATTACTAGGTGGAAAACTAGCTTCTAAATTAGCTGGTAAAGGGATTTCTAAATTACTAGGTCTAGCTACTGGTCCAGTTGGTTGGGCTATTAATGCAGTAACCATGTTACCAGATATCTTGAAGATAGCTAAAAATCCTATGGCTGCTATTAAACACCCCCTTAAAACAGCCGCCGCTTTATTAGGGTTAGGTGAAGTACCAACTGATGAAGAGGAAGAAGCTAACAATCAAACTCAAGATGAAGAAACTGGATCAGGTTTAGGTAATCTCTTAATAGGTACTGGAGGAGCACTTGGACTTGGCGCTATGGTTGTACCAGCAATTCTATTAAAATTACTGGGTAAACTTTCTCCTAAAAAATCTTTAGCTGCTTCCTTAGGTGCTGGTTTAGGGTTAAAATTTAATATCTTTAAAGATATATTAGGTACTTCTTCTACCCTAGGTAAGAGTTTAGCTGAACGTTTTTCAGTTCCTAATATGCTCAGTACCTTAGACCCTAAAACTGCCGACCAATTTATTACTACGTCTAAGCAATATGTTAGAGCTGAAGAAAACTTAGCTCAATCAGTTTTCGGTAATACAGTAGTTGGTTCTTTGTATGACCTAGCTAGTGGTAAAACTAAAGCTGGAGGAGTGCTTGGTAGGAAATTTTCTCAGTTATTCTCAGCTTTTGGAAACAGTGGTACTGCAACAAGTGACGTTTCTATAACTGTTAATGAAGGTTCTTCAAACACAGGAACTGCTACTTCTAGTGGTAGCTCAACAGGAAGTAGTTCATCATCTACAGTTAGTCCAGCATCTGGGTCATCGGCATCCTCAAGTTCTAATTCTCAATCTTCATCAGTACCTAGTATTTCAGGTACAATTACTAATACTGATTCTTCTTTAAATAGAGTACCAGATCTGAATAAAAACCCTATTCAGATTCCTAATATGGGTAATAATTCTTCATCAGCAAGTTTACCTGCTGATTTAAATAAAATCTCTAAAGAATTAGAGAACTTAATCAGTAATAATGGGTCTAATTCAGTTACTTTACCAAATGGAACTATTGTCTTTAAACCATCCGATGATAAATATAATAGTATTGTAGTTCAACGTCCTACAATTAATATCAACAATACTACTAATAATTACTATGGTAAATCATCTGCTGAAAATCCATTCTTTAATAAAGATGAAGAAAACAAACGTATTTTAATTTTAAAAGATATACTAAACTTAGTTAATAGTTTAGGTACTGATATCTTAACTACGGGTAATAAATTTACAGAAATTTTAGATAGAGTAGTTAAAACTACTGATAAACAAAATACAAGTAACGACTTAGCTACTAAGCGAGTAAACATCTTAACTTCTCTAGTAGCTGTCACAAATACAATTTAATAGAAAGGGGCTAAACTTACGTGGTAAAGAAACCAAAATTCGATTCTAAAGAAATTGATGCAGAATTATCACAAGCTGAAAACGATAGTAAGACTAGATCTTTCATTGGAGCCATCAGTAAAAAGTCTGCTCCTACAATTAAAGAAGCCCTTGCCAATGTTGTTCCAGATATAACCAGAATCACTAGAGAACTTCATAATAAAGAAAAAGATGATGGTTTACCTGAGCTTCCAGATGTCGCTGATAATGGTAATGACTTTATCAAAGAAAGTACAGTCATCTTATCTTCCTTAGGAAGAAGTTCTAATAAAAATACTCAGTTGAATACAGAGTTATCTAGAAAGATAACTCTCATAACTGATGGTAAATCTGTTAAGTCTACTGATTCTCAAGTAGAAAGTATAGTTAAACTCCCTCAATTAGAAACAACTATCAATGCAATTACTACAGTTCAAAAAGTTAATACCCAAGGGTTTAAAAATGTAATTAATAGTGTGTACGATTTATCTAATATAACTAGAGCAATCTACACTCAAGAACTGGGTCAATTACAAACTATTAATAAAAGTTTAACTAACTTAGCTAGAGTTAGCAATATTGGTGGAGCTGGGGCTATCTCTCAAGCTGGTAGTGTAGAAAATCTTCTTACAACTGGTTTCTCTATAGCTAAATTAACTAAAGCTATGGAAGCTAATGCTGCTAAATCTTTGAAAACTTCATGGTTAAAGGGTAGTGCTTTACAAAGTGGTGAAATGGATTTATTGGATCTTCTTCAAGGGGTACAAACAAATCCAACCGGAACAATTGCTCAGTTTTTAGTTAGTAAAGGTATCAATAAGATACTCGGTGGAGAAAAGATACAAAAGATTAATACCGCTGCTCGAGAAGCTTCTTTATCTATCTTTAATACTCTTCAAGATCCTCAACTACTGGAAACTAATAAAACCTTTAAGAAAATATTAACCACTGGTGATAAACTTGCTAGTAATAAATTTCTAAAACATGTTCCCTTAGTAAATCTTCTTAAAGAAGAAACTGTCAAAAAAGGTTTAACAAAATTAAACAAGGATATTTTTGGCGGTAAATATGATTTAACATCTAAATTTAATCCAGAAAACAAAGTTGATAAAAGTACTGCTGTTCCATTTGATATGGGGACACATGTTACTATTAATGAAGTTATTCCCGGTTATTTAGCTAAAATTCTTTCAGCCCTTAACGGTCAACCTGAAATTTACAACGACTATAGTAGTGGCAAATGGATGACTAAGAAAAAACTAGATGAGAAAATTGCAAAGGATGAAAAATCTTCCTTAAAATCTGGTTTTAAAACTAAGAGATTGAAAGATTTAGTTAAGGATGTCTGGGGAGAAGATACTGGTGATAAATCAGGTCTACTTTCATCTATAGTTAAAAATGCGGCTATCCATAAAGAGGATTTAGAAAAGCTTAAAGATGGTACAAATGATTCAGATATTGATACGTTAATTAAGTTTATCGATTCTGGAACTTTTAAGAAACTATCGTATCGTAATGCTATAGTCTCTCTAAGAAGTAAATATAATGCCATTAAATACCATACAGCATCTGGTTCTGCTAAAAATGCTTATACCTTCGATACTGGTATTTCTAATAAAGCGGGTGCTCTTTCTAAGATCCTCAACAAAGAAAATACTACATCTATGGTTGAAAGTACTTCATCTACTGATAATTTTCAACTTTTAACAACCATTGATAGTACAGTTACTGAAATTAAAAATATCTTAGAAGGTTGGTGGGATGATACTACTTTTACTAACCCACTTAATCCATCTCCTACTAAACCTAAACCATCATCTCCTACTCCAAGTGGACCTTCAAGCTCTGTATTGAGTAATATATTCCCTACACCTTCAGAACTTAAACTTCCAAGCTTAGAAAAATCAACCTTATCTACTTCTATAGTAACTAGTGGAGTACCTAAATCTAGTTTATCAGTAGCTAAAGATATTTTTACTACAAAATTGGGCGGAGTAACTGAATCATTCCTTCCAAAAAATGAAAAATCTAAAGTATCATCACTAGGTACAAAGGGGATAGCTACTGCAGTATTAGCGACTGGTAGTAACGCTATTACAGGAACAACATCTACTACTGAAAAACTACCTAGTGTTGTTAAAAGTACTCCTAGAGTAGCTTCAACTGTTACAGGCGCTAAACCAATACCTAATACTACCTTAGGTAAAATAGCAACTAACTCTGTTAAATCAGTAAATAAAGTTAAACCAACAGCAGGTGCAACTAAACTAGCAACATCTAAAGCTAAAGTTACAGATAATGATGAAGTTTTAAAACAAATTAAAGTAAATGCTGAAAAATACAGCGAATCAGCTGAAAAACAAAATAAACTTCTAGAAAAAGAAAACTTAAAATTCTTAGCTCTAGCTAAGTCTATGTCTAAAAGTACTAGCACGTTATCTGCTACAAGTAAAGGGGCTAGTACTGCAAGTACTGTTACTAAAGCTGCCGCTAAGACTGGTATTCTTAGTAAATTACTAAAAGGTGCTGGACTTCCTTTAGCTGCTCTTTTAGGTGTTGGTGGTTTATTATTTAAAGGTTCTACAGCTAGCGCAGATGAGTTAACTGGAAATCCACTTGATAATGCAGTTAGTCCTAGTATTAAGACTGCTTTGGATAAAAATGGTCCTGATGTAAGTCGTCAAGCCCTCTATATGTCACCAGTTGGTAATTTAGTTTTAACTAGAAAATATGGTCTAGACCCAGCAAATCCATCTGAATCAGTTATGAATAAAATTAACCGCTGGTTCGATACTTTAACCCAAGCCGTTAAAGGTTCTTCATCTACATCTAGTTCATCATCTTCATCTAGTGGATCTTCAGGTAGCGCTTCAGGTGTTCCGGGTGATAAGAAGGCTTTCTTAAAACTCCCTATTGATAATAACTTCGGTGTAGATAAAGCTAAGATGTATGCAGATTTGAAAGCTAGATCTGGTCGTGTTAAACAATGGTTAGGTGGATCAGACGAGAACCTTGATAAAGTAGCTGAAATCGTAAGAAGTAACGGTATGGCTCCAGAACTCTTCTTCGCATATGAATTACAAGAAGGTCTTAGTGGAGGATTAGGTTGGCTTAATCATACTTATTATACTGGTGACCCATATGCGGATGCTAAATCAGTATCAGCTTGGGCAGTTGCTACAGCTAAAGATACATCTCCAATGAATTTAGCTTGGGTAGATGGAGCTAATAGTGCCGCTGGTCCAAGCATGGATGTTCGAGAAAAAGGTAATGCTGATGCAAACTCTCTTCCAGCTGGTTCTATCGGACGTATGTATTTACGAGGAACTGCCGCAGCTGTATGGGGAGCTTATGCTCCTGAATGGTTAAATGCTTCTACCAATGGGGTAGCTAACTATGGTGACCCAATTAAAGGATGTATGGATGTACTCCAAAAATGGAAAGGTTCTTCATCATCAAGTAAATCATCATCTTCTAATGCTTCACCTTCTAATTCATCTAGCTCGTCTAGTTCATCATCTTCTAGTTCTTCGGCTTCTAATTCATCTAGCTCATCTGGTGGAACTAGTGGATCTGGTAAGGGTAAAGATTATATCGCTACTTTAGCGGGTAGAGTTATTGGTAGTGGTCAATGTTATGCCTTAACGTCTCAATATGCAGCTTATATAGACCCTCAACACATTGGTGGAGGATTGGTTGGTGGTATGGCTGCCGCTGATATTGGTAACGATTATCCTTGGAGCCAATGGGGTTGGGAAGTTGTTAATAACCCTAAATACTCTGATTTGAGACCGGGTGATATTCTTAACTTTAAGCGTGGTGGTAAGATAGGTTCTTACGGTCCTGCCGATAGAGATTATGGTCATACTGGGGTTATCGGTAACGTAATGGGCAACAATCAATTTGAATTCTATGACCAAAACCCGGGTGCTGTTAAGAAAACTACTATTACATGGACTGATGGTGGAGCTTCATCTATTATCCATCCGCCGGGCAGTGTAGCTGGTAGCAATAATAGTTCATCAGGTTCTTCTTCAGCATCAGCTTCTAATACTGCCTTCAAGTGGAAACTTAGTGATGAAGAACAAGAAAAAATCTATAAACGAGTAGTCGCTAAATATACTAAGGCTTATGAAGATTCTATTAAAGTATCTACAGCTGAATCATCATCTGCGTCTAATAATACTACTGGAAGTTCATCAGGTTCTTCATCTTCAAATGATTATTCAGATTATTTGCCACAAAATCCAACCATTAATGGTGATGGCACTGGTGGTTCAAGTACTGGTGGAGGCTCTAACTCTGGTTCTAGTTCTGGTACAACCGGTGGTATCATTATTGATGGTAATGGTAACTATATTGTCCCACCTAACGCAGGTAATAATGTAAGTAACACCACTAATAATTATTATGAAAAAGTGGATGAAGAAGTAGATAAAGAAAAACTTCGTATTATAGAAGAAATTCTTAACTCAGTTCGCTTAGTGGGTGGTTACACTAAAGATAACTTAGATACCATTAAGAAAATTTTAGAAGAATTGGAACAATCTAATACCCTATTAGATTCTAATAATGATCTATCAGAAACTACTAATCGTCTTCTACAACAACTTAAATTCGGAAATAAACCTAATGGAATTACAGGAGATGTTTCCGAATCAGGTTCATTAGACTTCTTACTTGACATTAGTCCTATGCAACCTATTATTCAAGGTGTACGTTAGTTAAGATCGTATATACTAATATGATACTGCTGATACAAGTAGGAGAATAGCCAACTGGTTATTCTCCTACTTTTCAGTAGTTATTTTTTATAAGAAAGGAAATTTTATGCCAAATTCTCAAAATGATAAAGCGGAAGCTAAAGATAAAATTTCATCTGACGACAGTTTTTCAGTATTTAAGTCTCCAGATAAAACATCTTTTTGGTTTGATAATGATGATATTGATGTCACTACAGCTAATGATGAAGCTTCTAAATCTTACGTTACAGCAACTGGTCAAGCGATTACTAGTTGGGGTAGTCAAACCATTGATGGAACTGATTTCGTTATGGGAGGTACTCATACAGCTAAAATTATGGGTATGCCCTTGAATTTTTCTCCCCTAGATGATCCAGCTGGTGATGTTTTTAGTGAAACAATTGAACAACACTTACCTGTAGTATTCTTCCATCCCGGTAAACCTAAAGTCAATAGACGACTCTTTGGTAAAAAGGAAGAGGGTGGCTTATTTGATTTAGGTAGTGTTGGTAACCGTATTTTAGGTTTAGCTACTGATAATCCTGTCTTCTCCATGTTGGGGTTAGCTAGTTATAAAGATGGTAGATTTATTTCATTCAAATCAGATTGGTCTACTTATCATAAATACGTACAAACTATCCTGCAATATATTCATGCTTCGATGGGTCTACCCGGTTTATTTACCCTATCATCTTTAGTTAAAAATCCTAGTATCTATGGTATTCCTTTTTATGCTTCTAAAGGAACTTCTATTTCAGAATCTTCTAATAACGAATATCGTCAGTCAGATTTAGCAGCAGAAGCTAATAGTAAAGCTTATTCAATACGTGAAAAGAAAGTATATGCATCAACTGGTCAATCAGGTATTATTGCTGAAATTGGTGATTTCTTGAAAGAAACTATTCGAGACCTCACTCAAGATATTCCAGTTATTGGTGGTTTGGTAGGTGCTTTCACAGAAAATCTAGATGGTTCAGTCTTATCTTATCCTGATCTCTGGGCTAACTCTACGTTTGACCGTTCTTATAGTCTAGAATTCCGTTTTTACAGTCCCTATGGAGACCCTGAAAGTATTATGAAATATGTTTATACCCCTTTCATTTGTTTGATTGCTTTCGGTTTACCTCTACAAGATTCTTACTACTCTTACAAACAACCATTTTTAGTTCGCTTATCTAGTCCGGGTTGGTTTGAATGTGATTGTGGTATTATTCGTTCTATTAATATTGAGCGTGGTTCTGAACAAACTTGGACCGCTGAAAATCTTCCTAGAGAAATTATCGTGCGTTTAACAGTATCTGATTTATATTCATCTCTAATGTTAAGTCGTACTAGTGAAGTTTTGAAATATAATACAGGTTTAATAAGCTATGTTGAATGTATGGCTGGTATCCGTTACGACCAGTTAAATCTAATTAAACGAGTTGGTATAAAACTTAAAGTATTTGGTAGTTCCCGTTTAGAAGACCTACTTACATTGAAAGGTTTAACTACTAAACTTGGAGATTATAGTTACAACAAACGACAAGAAATTATTAACGTTTTAAGATAAGGAGGGATTATAGAAATGACTTGGACCACCAATGATTTTACTTACGCCCAAGATTCTGCTTCAAATTATTGTGTAACTGGATTTTCAGAAAGTGGATTAGAAAAATTTGCAACTGATAGTAATGTAATCTTACCATCTAGAGATACAGCAGATAATTTAATTACTAAGGTGGGTTCTACTGAAAGTGAAGTCTCTAATTTTTCTAACAAGCACTATGCTTCACTTTCTTTTGAAACCGATAGCTCTTATACAGAATTAGATGAAGGAGTATTTAGAGGTATAACTCTAGATACCGATTTTCATTTACCAGTGGGCTTAGTAACCATTAAAGCACATGCTTTTTCTACTAGTAATTTAAAAAACTTAGTCCTTCCAGATACAGTAACTGATGTAGGAGCAGGTGCGTTTCAGGAAGCTACTATTAAAACAGTATCTTGGTCTAAACAAGCTCTTACTTTTAGTAGCTCTGTTTTTAAAAATTGTACTCTTGAACACATTTATAAATCATATTATGTGACTACTTATGCTGAAAATTCATTAGCTGGGTTAACCGGTTTAGGCTATATTAGTACTTTTTGGGATAACAGTGAATTACTCCCTAATAGAACTGAAAGTCACGGTATCACTAAGTACTTGGATGAAGATCCTCGTTTTTATGATACTCTATTCATGAACTGGGAAACTAGTTCTATTGGTTCTGGAGCCTTCGCTTCTAGTTCCTTTAAAGGAGATTTCACTTCTCCTAAATCTGCTATTTTTGATGGGGAAGCTTGGTTTGATAATACCCGTATTGACACCTTTAACTTCTCATATAATGCTAGAAGTTTAAACAATGACTCTCCTTTAGCTGTTAGTACTAAGTTGGTTAATGAACCTATTAGAATTATTCCTAACTATTATGATAGTAATGGTACAGCTAAATTCATTCAAAAAGATGGGACTGATTCTCCTTGTTATAATGATTTCTTCTTCGGTAGCCAAATAGGGATTATATCAGATATTCGTTATAAATTTATCAGCTATACTCCTAGAACGTATAATGCAATTAAAGCTTTAAACTTTATTAAAGAATATATAGAAGATGGTTTAGCATCTCAGCAATACACTATCATTAGAGACCCTAATAACCTAGAAAAAGAACTTATATTCGATACAAATAGCTTTAGTTATTCTTCTTCTGGAGAAGGTTATGCTTATAATAGCCGTGGAGATGCTTGCTTAAGTAAAAATATTTATATTCTAAGTGGATATAGGGCTAATCTAGCTTCTTTTGTCACTAGAGATTATGATAGTGGTATTAATATTCATTATAGAGCTTTCACAAGTAGTAGTATTCCCAACCAGTATTATACCCCTAACCCAGTTTCTTCTAAGACTAGACCTATTAAGCTCGGTAGTCTTAATAATATCTATATAGATATGAGTAGTAACGCATTTTATAGAATTGATAAAGATGCTTTTAATATTCAAAACCTATTTACAGATTCTACTGAAGAAAACTTTCTTGGTCCTACTAGTATCTATCAAGGAGCAGACTTAGGAGTGATTGGTAGCCGACCTTATAAAAAAGTTATTATCGATGCAACTGCTTGTAAGAATGATTTAACTATTAGCGAGGGAGCATTTAAGCATAGTAAAACTGATACAGAGTTTATCCTAGGCTCTTTTTCTGGTACTATTTATTTTGGTGAAAAATCCTTCTACAACTGTATGATTTCAGAATTAGATTTTGATACTACAGCTAATGAAGTCCCTAGATTGGAAAGTAAGATTAATGTACACTTTAATGGTACTGAAGTATTTGGAGAAAACTATCCCCTAACAGTAGTTCATTTTAAAGATAGCATCACAGAATTTCCTAAGGATACTTTTAAACGTACCAAATCTGCAGATTATGAAAATGTTGGAGTCTTCACCCATAGCCGACTTAATAAAAATCATATACCAGAAGGTCCTAGCTATGTTGTTGATCCGGGTTACCTTATTCGCTATATAGATAGATCTACTAATAGAGAACTACTAGATAATGTAAGTTATAGTGGTTTAATTGATACTGACATTAAAGTTCCTGTTAAGAAAATTGATAGTTATATACCTCTCACTTTAGGTACAGTGATTACTCGAAACCATTCTCTCACTGGCAGTGGTGGTTATTTATCTGGTCTACAAGAAGTTTGTTTGTATTATAAGAAAGATGATCTCATTTATCTACCAATTACTCCAGACCTAGTTTCAACCAATTCAGGTTATATAACTGGTATACCAGATCAATTTACTAACTTAAGTGAAGAAATGATTAATAAGGCAACAACTGTTACTCAGCATATTGTTAAAGGTGAACATAGTTGGAAGGTACCTCTTCAAGCTCCTCTTTATATAAACTTAAACTTGGAAGGCTATTTAGGAACTAATAAGACTAAACCTTATCATTTTATGATGATATTGTTTGATCCAAATAAGGAACTAGATAGGTTAAAGGCTGATATGCGTAACGGTGAGTATCATAGTGAAGTAACCTTCCAACGAAGAGATTTTGATGGTTCTGATGATATTACTTTTATGGATGTTATGCTTAAAGATAGTCCAGGATCTACTTTATCTTCTATGATATTCCGTGGAGGAACTACTGTAGAATTCAAACTTAAACCTACAGATAATAAAAATCTAATTTTAGATATATTAGGATTCTTAGTAGGAGTTCAAAAACCTAATCAAGGTCCACATGATAAAGAACTACATCTCCCTAGTTATAAAGAAGTTATTTACTTTATTAATGAACAACCTGAAAGTATGAATTCAGCAGACACAATCATTAAACATGTTAGGAAAAAATTAACCCATAAATTACCACCTAAATTTGGTAGTAATCCTAATCATCTACTTGATTTATCTCCTGTAAGTGTAAAAGAAGGTAGCAAAGGTTATCCTTATTTACTTAGTGAGTATACTCATGGAACGACTAAAGAAGCAGTTGAAAGTCCTAATATGGTAACTCCATTTTATATTAGTGACATCAAAAACTTAGAACAAGTTATAGATAGCTCCCATACTCTATCTTTACTCCTATTAGAATACCATGGCGGAGTAAGTTCTTATAAGGAAATTAGTCCTAAGAATTCTAATGATAGAATTGGTATGGTAACTCAAGATGCTGTTCTTAGAACACCTTGTACGGTTACTAATAAAACTACTCCATCAAGTATACCATCATTCATTATTGATAAAGAGTTATTCCCAATTACTAACCCTTTAGACTTTGTTACTAACATTAAAGGTTTACCTTGGTTCTGGAAAGTAGAACTACTTAATAAATATTAACATAACTTCGTTAAGGAAATCCCCTAGCCTCGATTTGAGTCTAGGGGACTTTTTAAGCTAAAATTCTTTAAATACTTCTTTAGCTAAGAGGGTAGTTAATACGTGAGTTACTCTTTCTAAAGAAACTTCATCATCAGTAAAATAATGGTCCATTATTTCTAAAAGAAAAGAACGTTCCAATGGTTCAGTACCTAAAATCATACTATCTTCGAATAAATTATTTGAAGTTTTCTCTAGAAACGTAATAATGCTATTTTCTACTTGATTGAACGTGATTCCAAATACTTTATATCGTTCTTCTATATCAGCTAATAATAACAGTGCTCTCATCAAGTCTTTTTTGATAGGTTGTTCTTTATTATTATCAGTAAAAAATAAATAACCTGACGATGGGTCATAACTTAATTCAAGAAATGGTTCTTGAGGGATAGATTGTCTAAGGAACCAAGCTTTAATCTTCCTCCATAGACTTATTTGTCGTTTATCTGATACCATTTTAATAATTGTATACATAGAGTTCTCTTTTCTAATATTTAACGATTGAATTTATCTACTTCATTTAAAAGTCTAGTAGCATCAAAAGCACTCATAGGTTTATATTCAAATCTATTCTCTACAAAAGGTTTTTCTTTACCCAAACTATCAAAGTATAAATCAGTCATACATTCATCAAAATAAACTATACGTGACCAATCTAAATGATATAGTTTCATTAAAGGTACTAAGAGTTTTTCTGCTAGTATTTCATAAAAACGTTTACTAGGGTTATGAAGATCAAAATCTTCTGCAACCATAATTACAATTGAGTTTTGATAGTTAGGTGATAATACTCCATTAGCAACCAATTCTTGAAGATAATAAGAAGGTCGAGTCTCTCCTAAACCTTTCATGACAGACCAATCATTATCTACTAATTCCATAAAGTAGTGCATAGGTAGTTTAGTCTTATTACCCCATGTAGTCAGATAGGTTTGCCAGTCATTCCATGTATATCTTCTAGAACCTTTAGCTAAATCACCTTCAACTGGATGGTTAACTGCTACAAAATCTGGTGCATGGACTATGAGGATATATTCAGTTTTTCTTCTAATTTCTCGATTAATAAAAATAGGATATGGCATAAGTTTCTTTCTGTAATAAAATTTATAAAATCTCCTCAATACCCGTACTTGGATATTGAGGAGACACAGACTTATTCTTCACCAGTGGTAGGTGTAGAATTGATTTTAAGATTTTGAATTGATTTGAAAAGATCGTTTACTACAGTAGCTCCACCGGAAATAATAATACCAGTTAGAACATACGCTACCATAGGGTCTGCATAAATTTTCAAACCAAGTACAGCAAAAATATCTACATGGAAACAAACAGTAACCAAGATAGAAACAATTAGAGCTGCATAAGCTGGTTGATAAAATTTAGCTGCTTCACCTACAAATAGAGGTTTAATTCGTTCTACAAGTACTTGAACGATAGTAGCAAACACAATGATTGAAACAATAGCAGTAGTCATTATATGAAAACCATGCCTTTCTATTAGGATTATAAGTATATGTTAGTCGCTAGGTTGGTCAGGATTAATTTTAACTTTCCTTCTCATCAAAGTAGTATAAGTTAAAGGACCAACTTTACCATCTACTGTAATATGGGTTACTTCCTGAAACTCTCTAACAGCTTGTTCCATTTCTTCATTGTATTGATATTCATCATCAACCATGTTAACATTATAACCTAATCTATGTAGTTTAGTCCCGACTGTAAAGACATCCCTGCCTCTCATAGGAGGATTCTTTAATTTCATGATACGATAATAACCATAAGCTGAATAATCATCATATATAGGTGGGACTTTAGAATTATCTACATCCTTAACTTCTTTTAGGCGATAACCATTTATATAATATGGTAATTTAGTATCTCCATTAGGAAAGAAAACTGTAACGGTGTCTCCAATATCCGGCATCATATTACCTAACGGAAAACCATTTAATACAAATGGATAACACTCTATATAATTAGATGATTTAACTTGTGGGTCTAAGGATAAACTATTTTGAACTAGGTTGGTTTGTAAGTATTCTGTACTGTCTACATCAATATCGTCTGGTAAACCTATAAATAAAGAAGGTATGTAGATTTTAATCTTTCCAGTTTCATAAAACTCAGTATTATCTAATACCGTCCCTTCCATAGGTCTAGTAAAAGAAGAGTTTAAAAATCTCGATTCTTGATTAGGATACAGGGACATAGAAAATTTCACCACCAATCTAAAAAAAAAAATAAAATAGACTAGTAGTAACCTATTTGGTTACTACATCATCTATTTTATGTTAATCAATAGGGCTATAAAACGATAATTTCGAATGTTTAGTTCTTAAGGAAGCATCATTAACTGAAGAAATATCAGTATTATAACCATATGAAGGAATCAATAATTGATAGTTAGTTAAAGTTGTATTCTCTAGTACATCAACGATATTAGGAACATGGTCATCCGCAAAGAAGGAAACATCATTTAGTACTTCAGTGGTTAAAGAATTTACTACATCTGATTTTTTATCAGTTTCACGTAAGTAATAAATATCCACTTTATCCATAGAACCAGCAAACAATTTCTTCAAGAAACGTTCTTTGGAAGCTTTACCCTTATCACTATACTCTGTAAGCTTAGAAACTACGATAGCTTTACGAATCATACCATTCTTCAGCATTCTAGCGATAGTAATACCTAGGCGAGTAGGTAAGAGATTTTCATAGAAATCAGAAAGAGCATATAATTCCATCAAGGTCGGGATACATTCTTTTTGGTAATCTTCAAAAATATCATCATTAACGACTTCTTTTTTCATTAACCATTCATTTAAATAATAAGTAGGGCGAGAATTAATTAAAGGAGTCATTTGTTCCAAATCAAACTCAGGACTTAAGCGTAGATACTTATCAAATACGTCACGATATTCTGGTGTGTGCATTAATTGAACAGCATGTGGTGAAGTCTCCACTAAGACTTCATCACAATCTAGAATTACTGTTCGTTTTGCGATATTATAATTACCTCTAAATAATTCCAATAGTCTATTTACCTTTCTTAAAAATAACTTTTACCACTTTAACAAGTCCATTCAACCAACCATGTTTCTTAGTAGAAGGAGAGCTTGTTGGAGAAGTATATTCCATATGAATAGGTTTTGATTTAGGTTTAGGTTTTACTGTATGCTCTACTTTAGGTTTAGTTCGTTCTTCAACTTTAGGTTCAACTTTTTCAGCTTCTTTTTCTTTTTGTTGTTCTTCTGCAAAGAGTTTATCCATTTCTTCTTCAGATTTTTGAGTCACTTGTTCAAGTTCTTCAATTTCATTATAAATTGCTAAAGCTTCTTCTGCTGTAGTTGGAACTTTATAACCAGCAATATCATACTTAACTACTGGTTGACCGACATTTTGACGATCAACAAATTCTAGTTTATATTTATAAACAGTTTTATCTGAAATACCTAATCTATCAGCAATTTCTTTGATTTTAATTCCTTTGATATTTTCCATCATGTCATAGACAAAAGCCATACGGATTTCTTTGATTTTAGTTTGTTTAGAGACCATTGTTTAATTTCCTTTCTTAATTTTAAATAATATCTACCTTGATTCCTAGAGATTCCATGATGTTAATGATTTCGTTAACATCACCCTCGTTTACAAGATAACGACCACCACAGTCAAAATCGTAATCAAGAAGTTCATCATCAAGAGTATTGTTGATTTCCTGAAATAGTTCTTCTGAACCATTTCTTACATATATTACATATAGTCTAGTCATTTCTTTTACTTTTTACAAATTCTTCAAGTTCTTCTTCATATCCACACAAAAACTGATTTAAAGTATAAGTTTCATGTACTAAATACGTAGTTACGTCATAGCCGTCTTCTTCTAAAACACATGCTAGTGGTTGATCGTACTCATCAAAACCAATGATATCAATATAGTCAAAATCATCTTTACTAATATTATACGGTTTTAAACCTTCAAATAGTTCTGTTTCGCTACTAAATATACCCACTATCGGAGATACACTAATATTCTGAAAGTTCCAAACTTTCACTTCCTTGAGTACTTCTATTTCGCTCATAGTTACCTCTTTCTAAATTCTAATCACATTAGTTGAAATGTCAATATCACCTTGTGATGTAAGAATAGTTCCTCCAGCCGATTCTAGGATAATATTACCCGGACTCAAGTTAGTACCGATAGTTGAATGTACTTCAATAAACGGAATTAAGTAATCAGGTAATTCTTTAATGTAACGAGGGAATGATATTACTGTAATTTCTTGTTTAAGAGCGAAATTAGCATTATGTAATATATCTCGTAACATTTCTTTTTTATCTTCAGCTATAGAACTTTCTTCTAAAGTTTTTAAGTTTAAGTTTAAATTAACGCAATTTAGTTTAGCTGGGAATGTGATTTCTTTATCTGGGAAAAGTCTATTCCAGAAAAGAGCTCCACGCAATCCTTTAATTTGTAGCGGATTTTCATATCCTTTAGGATTATTAACAGAAGTTGGAAGAGCGAAAGTAGTTTCTCCATTCAAGAGACTACTTTTAATATCTTCTTCCAAGTTTCTGTATTTCTTAATAATTTGACTGACATTAACTTTCTTAGGTTTAAGAATTTCTTCTTCCAAGATATCGGTAAATGTTTGACGAACAACTGGGTTAGTATTAGTTTTCTTAATAGATAATCCCTTCAAATCAATCTTAGGATTCTTATAGATAACCCCTTCTTGCATTAATACGATAGATGCATAATGTTTCTTATTAGTTGTAGTCATTAAAGTCTCTAACAAGAACTCATTCTTCATATTAATACGAGTTGTAAATTCTTCTGGAATACCAACTTCCATACCATAGCGAATATAAGTTTCATTAATAATATTAGTAGCTAAATACATAATGACGTTGATATTAGCTACAACTGAAGTTGGATCTTCTGGATTTACTTTTCTGGAACAAGACTAGCTAAAGTTTTCAAAGCTGGATCTAAGTATAGGAAATTGGAGTCAGTATCACACAATCTTCATATAGGTTCGTTAGTCCTATACCGTTCTCTTATGAACTGCTATATGTTACCATATAGATGAGACTATATCTTAATCTACTATTTTAGTAGATTCTCTGTTTTTCCATTCACTTGAATGTACTCTACTCAGTTATAACTTTTATAGTTATCCTTTCGATAGTCGTTGAACAAGCTTTTCTAACTCTTTATAAATATCATCTTTATAATTTATTCTAATCAATTCTATATTTTTAGTTTTACAGTATTCATTCTTAATTTGATCTCTAATTTTAGTTTCTTCAAAAGATTTTATAGAAGATTCCATTTTTTTATTAAATGGTTTAAAGTGTTGTTCTCCATCAAATTCAATAAGTATATTGTAATCTTTCAAAAAGAAATCAAATGAGAGTAATCTTCTATATTTACAGTCACTAAAAGTTTTCTCTTTTTCAAAAGTTATATTTTCTTCATTTAATATCTTCTCTATTAATTTAGTTTTCTTAGAATCTCTTTCCCCTAAAAATATCTTTCTACAGTTAGGGCAACCTCTCCCCTGTCTGATATTAACTAAACTTATTTCAAAATTAGAAGAGCATATATTACACTCAACAAGAAGATTACTTTTATTATTGACATAAATTTGTCCTTCTACTAATCGATATTCTCCATTAGGATACATTTTAATCAATGTATCTCTAACAGTATCAATTGTAATTGGAGAATTTTTTCTTTTAGTATTTCTTCTACTTATATTCCCACATATCGGACAATTATAATTACCCTTTAATATGTTATTTGGAGTAGCTAAGAATGGAGGATGCTCACAACTCTTTTTATTAAATAAAATCTTAACTTGTGATCCTTTAAAATCCTCTAAAACTTCAAAATCTAGATCTTTTTCTTTAATCTTTGATTTTAATAAAGATGTATTGGTAACTTTTTTCATATTAAATCAATCCTTTTCAATTAAATATGAATATGTTAAAAATTACAGTTAGTGTCAGGCTTGCTGCTGATTGTCCAATCTTTAGAATTGTTACACTTTGGTATCTAAAGCTCTAAGGAGTTTCCAGCAATTAACAGAGTTTTCACTAATATATCACTATATTAGGCGACTGATAGGTTAATCGTCAATACCGCTCTACGTTTACGTTCCATATTTTTATAGCGATAATAATCTTGATGGTTATGGAATGTATATTCATGAATAACATCCCATAGAGCTTTCATCTTATCAGTAATATCTTCAGGTACTTTATTAGGATCTAAGAAATCTTCTCTACCTAAAACATCCATCATGTATTCACTAATAATATTACTATCTTTAAAGAATTCTAATAGATTATTCTTGTAGTAAATTAAATTAATAGCTTCTTTAGATGAACAAGTAGATAGATAAGTGATCAAGTCTTCTTTATCTTTAGCAGTATAATCGTCAGTCTTACTTAGTAGATAATCAGCTACACTAGCTACACTTTTAAATTGTTTAAATTTAATATTAAACGGATTAAAACCATCATTATAATCGTCAATAACATCTCTAGCATAAGTTATACAATCAGTAACATCACGAAAATAGATATTGTTAGCTAACCATTTTTCAAAGATATTAACTGAAATAGTAATAACGTCACGCCCACTAGACATAATAGAGTCACCCGTATAAGGATTATAAGAGAATGAGCTCTTTTCGATACTGGCACCGAAGTAGGAGTTATTCAATACCTTGAGGGTCTTTTGAGCGTTATCATGCATCTCTTGAAGGGGTGTATTACCTTCTTTCATAGCTACGAACATGGCTTTCTTACGAGCACTACGTTCGTTCAAGAGATATTGAATCATTTCACCAGCGAAGTTATGACTCTTATGATGGTTATTGTATAGATTACCCCGACCAGTTACAATCATACCTTGTTTAACAATAATGGAATCAGCTTTTAACAAATCAATCTGTTCTCCATCAATTGTTACTGTAGGTTTAGTTTCTTGTAATTTAGCCATAGTTGAATCTGCTATAATTTTAATTACAGCTTTCCTATCAGCTTCTGGATGTTTCAAACAGTAATAATTTACCATTTGTTGAATGTAATCTACGTGTAATAGTTTACGATTAAATCTATCAGTTTTAATTGTCATTAGTAAATAGAACTCCCTTCAGTTTTTAGACAGTAGATATATGTATGTATAGTTACACCGTTTAAAAAAATAATCTAAGTTCCAGTGAAGAATACTTAGATTATTCTATAAACACCACTATTATAATCTGAGCGAGAGAAATTCTTTACCAATGTTCCAACTACTGCTAACTGAATAAGATTTATTGTTTTTCTGTTTAAATAATTCATAATAATTTCCAGTCTATTAAAGCATCAACAGTTAGATATAACTCGTATAGAAAGGTAGAAAGAACTTCAATGACAGAATTCCTTACTAATAAAGTCCTAAACGAAACTAACTATATTTCTTTAGACTCAGCTACTCGCCGTAAACGTCTAGAACGCCAAGCTACTCTTATGGCGGCTAAAGAAGCAAATGATCCTTTATATATTAAATACGCTAAAGTGTCAAAAACTAGACGTAAACTTAGAGAGCAAATCCAACAAAAATACGCTTCTCAAGGTAAAACTAAATATTACGAATATACTCAGAGACAAAAACAACAAAACTTCTAGGAACATAGAAATACCTCTAGACTCATAGTGAGTCTAGAGGTCTATGTTAACCTGTCACTACGTCTTTTTATCTTGAGTATATTGGATAAGAGTTTTACCGAATACAAGCAAATCTCTCTTACACAAGGTTAAAAAGGTAGTTCATCATTTAAAGGTTTATTAAAGAGTAATTCTTGGTTACCTAAATCATCAGGAACTGGAGGTAAAGGACGTTCATAATCATCTGCATGATAATCAATGTCTTCTTTACTCTGTTCTTCAATGACTTCTTCAACTGAATCCAATAACGATTTATTAATAGAATCATCTTTACCTTCATCACGAGGACCTGCTTCTTCCTCTGGATGAGTATCTTCTGATTCTGTAGTTGTATTTTCTTTCATTTTAGCAACTAAATACAACTCATTGGTTTCATTATCTGTAATAGTGAAATACGTTCCACTTCCTTCAATACTTACAGCTTCATACATGAAGAACTCATCAGTGTTTTCTTCAAATTCTTTTTGCTTAAAGTAAATGATAGTATGAGTAGGACGATTTTCTGTATCAATTTCATCTTTAGTCAAGAGATAATTTTCTAATGGGAATACATAATTATCGTCTTCTGATAGATGTAATAGTTTCAACAATTCTGGTTTGTATAGCATAGTAGTTATTTCCTTTCTTTAACAACAAGTTCTAAAGCTGGAAGTATATAATAATATTCCAGCTCTAAAACTCCAATAATATCTATAAGTTATAATAATAAGTTTACGACATATATAAAATAAAACCTATATGATAATCCACATCATATAGGTGAGATGACCTCAGCCAATTAGAGTTGTTCGAAACAAACGACTCTACTACGATTCTTCTTGTTAGTTAGACAAGTAGTCGTTACAGAATCTAGGGAACTAGTTGGTGACTAATTAATTTTAAACGTGTCTAGATCTGAAGCTGAAGGGAGGGGAGGGAGATTCAAACAAATTATTTACGGTAACAATTCCTATAATTGGGAAGGTCAGAAAATAAACCTTCCCACATAGGACAATTTTATTAGACAACAAAACTTCTACAGGAGTCTACAAGGACAACTGAAAGTTTTATCTGGAAGCTTTATTAGAAGTGATCTTTCATTAATCCTAGTATATTAGGAAGCTGCTTTTTACAAAGCAGCTGAAATTGCTGAACCACCTAATGTACTAGTTAAATTAGAAAGTGCGAGAAGCACTGCACCAATACCATCAGCAACTTTTACAGTTGTAAAAAGTACTGAGTTAGCAGATTCTGCAATATTTACAATTACAGAAGATGCTTTTTTACATACTTCTTCGATCCCTTCTGTTGGATTTTCCATTTTACTTTCTTTTGTAGTATCTGTAGTAGTTTTTTCTTGAGTAGTTTCTGGTTCTTTAACTGCTTCAGCTTCTTGGCTAACAGCTTTAGCAATATATTCTTTTTGACTAGCAGCTTCAGCTTTAATATCTGTATAAGCTTCTTTAGCGCTATCAGAAAATACTCCATTTTCCAATAATTTGTTAGCGTGTTCTTTAAGTTTTTGTGTAAATTGTTGTAAATGTTGAGCAATATCCTTAACTACTGGAATTACTCTTTTAAGTTGTTTGAATTCCATATCTCTATATCTCCATCCGGTTTTTATTTTCTAGTTTCTTTTATATTATGCCAAGGATGGGATATGGGTGGAGGTCGACTCAGCAACCCGGCTAGTAAATATGTGTCGTTAATAACAAATTCTACACTATTAAGTTTAGTGACCTGTACTTCTGTAACTGTAGGTACTACTGATACAGCCGATGTAGCAACAACTGTTTCTTGTTGTTCTACAGTAGCTTCTTCAGCAGCAGTTACTTCTTCGGCAACAACTTCTTCAGCTGCTTCTTTGTTAGATTCTTTAACAGCTGTAGATTGTGCTTCAGTTTTACAAGTAGTTGCAGAAGATTTAATTGAAGCAGGTTCTTCTTTAACAAAAGCTTTAGCAAAGTATCCAACAACTTTTTTAACTAAACTTTTAACTTGTTTAACCACACCACTAGCCCATTTCTTAAGGGTCTTAATCATGGTAAGCTCTTCCTTTCTAATTATATTTTGTATTCATTATTATTATATATACTTTTAAAATATATTAAAAACATCATCTTATCATCTAGTTTCTATAAACCAAAGAATATACAGAACCAATATATCTCAATAGAAAGGACTGGTAGGTTTGTATGAGTCAAAATGACATTGTAAACAGCAATTTAGCTACGTTCAATCATTCCGGTATTAATAACTTAATAGCTGCTAGTAAGAAGAATAAATTAACTTTAGATAACTTCAGTAATTATTATATCTTAGAGAATCAAATTAAATTAGGATTTCCTCTGTTAAAGAAATATGATAATATACTGAAAAGCTCTTTAAGTACTATAAAAATTGAAAAAGATCTCTATTACCGACCAGAATATGTCTCTTATAAACTATATGGGACAACCGACCTCTGGTATCTCATTATGTATCTAAATAATGTTTATAAGGTAGAAGACTTCCTAGGTCCAAACATTCAAGTACCAGCTTATGACCCCTTAACTGTATTAAATGCAATCATTAATGATGAAGCTGATAATAAACATACAGTAGATAATCCAGAACCCTTAAAGAAATCATATCTAAAACACCCATCCTTGGCATCAGATGTAATCACTAAAACACGTTCTGATAAAACTATACCTTGGGTAAGAGGTTCTAAAATTCTATCTAATCCAAATTTTCCTTGGTCCACCCTATTTTATAAAACTGAATTTTACTTAAACTCAGGAACTGTAAAAGATGAAAATGGAAATTCAGTTAAAGCCATTACCTTGGATAAATCAGGAACTACTAGTATCCCATCTGTTTATTTTCAAAATGGGTATGAGAAAACTTTAAAAGGTAGAGTATATTTAGAAGAAAATATGTACTACAGTTTATTTAAGAATATGAATGGTGGTACTACCTTCCAAGTTACTAAAGATAAAAAAGAAATTGCTTATGAAAAATTTAATCACAATTTTGGAGAAGCAACCCTTATAGCAGACAGTCGTTCAGCTAATATTGAAAGTACAACTGGTCTAACCAGTATTTATAACTCAGTAGTTGATTTTGATACTATAAAAGGTGTCTATAAATTCAATTCTTTAGTTAATAACCCTAAAGAAGATTTATTGAGAGATGGTATTTATTTAGCTAAAACAACCTTTATTCCTCAAACTAACAATGAACGTTTAGACGTTAAGCGCTTAAATGGTAGTTCATCAATCGGTGCCAATATCATTTATTCGTTTAATAAAGGTACTGTCGATTATCTAGATATTTTGGAACATCAAATCGTTATTACGTACTCAGATTCTACTACTAAAATTAGTCCAGTGAGTACACCAAGATTAGATGTTGTAGATACTCAAGGTCATAAATCTGTCCTAAAAGTAGTTTGCGAAAATTCTCCTAGCAAACAGATTAGTAAAGTAGAAGTTAAAACTTTAATTAAATTTAAGAAAATCCCTACTGGTTCTTTTAATCTCTCTTATAATTTGTATGGTGTTCACCTATTTAGATTAATGGACGCAGATAGTATGTCAGTACCTTTCAAAGCCCCAAGCACTGGTTGGTATGATTTCTCTTTACATTATACTTATAAAATAATTGATGATAATGGGTATGATCTATTTCCAGATGATTACTATCATGGTATCTACTTTAATCCAAAAATTGTAGAAGTTACTAGTGAAGGTACTATTAATCATGGTAAAGAATTAAAAATTAATGATGCTGGTAACATGGTAGACCCTAATATGTTTGAACTAACTGGTCCAACAACAGAAGTTACTTCACCTAAATCCACTAGGGACTGTAGGCTGTATACAGGGTCTTTAAATTTTCCTAAAGAATTTATGTTAACTCTTAAATTAGAGCATTTATCATTATCCACTGGTGGTGGAGTTGGATTTGTTTTCAACTATGATAAACAAAAAGAACAAGGATACATGCTCTGGATTTCTTCTACAGGTACTAATCCAGATTTACCAGAATTTAATCAAGACACTGGTCAAAATATCCTAAAAACCGGTTTCTATGAATTGGATAGTGAAGAAGGTACCCCACATGAAATCTTTAGAGGTGATTCTTCAACCACTATATCAGTAAGTAACTATAGACCTTTAGAGATTAATGGTAAATGGTTAAAAATCATTCGTCACCTAAACCATATCCGTATATTCTCTACAGATTCAAACGGGCATTTAACTTCAGACTCCCTACCTCTCTTAGACCTACAAGATATTAGCAATTTCCATCTTAATGGTGGTTGGATGTTAATGGGCTTATACGCTGGGGCTAGATTAACTGTTGGTAATTATGAAACTTGGCAAAACTTAGCTTTAGTTGAAAAAGGGTCTGATTGGTAAAAGCTGATTTTTAATTTATATTTCATTAACATATTAATTATGATTAGGGAGGCGTGAAAACCAAGCTCCTTCTTAAACTAATCATAAGTTTATTTGTAATGTACCCAGAGTTTCTGGGGAATTTACGCTTGTGGAGAGACTGTAAGACTCTTTGAGTAGAATGACTCGCTGAAACAAGAAATAACAGTAATTGTTTGGAACGTTAAACAATTCGTAACGGCTTTGGCTAGTAAAACCAAAAAAAAAAGATAACCCCTAGACTCAAATAGAGCCTAGGGGTTATCTTTAACTATGAATTTAATCATCGAATTCTGGCACAATACCATTAGTATTAGTAACGTCATCTACTTGGATAATACCATTCTTATCAGAAGAAATTACGAAATAGTATGAGCCTGTATTTACATTTTTAAATTTAGATAGGTAGAAATGTTCTTTTAGACCTTTAGGTTCGTTATTTTTAAATAGTTGATTTTCAGGTTCTGTAATCCAAGACCAAGAGAAATCATAGTCAACTCCTTTAAATACTTCAGCTAGAATTTCATCTTCACCTTTATTAATGATTTTGTAAAGTTGGTTTAGGTCTAGATTGTAAGCCCATGAGAAGTGTTTACATTTATCTAGAGTTGGGTGATGTTTATCATCTTCACTAATAATAGCTGTTGAAATATCACCCTCCCAGTAATTAGCTGCTACTGGATCTGCATAGTATAAGAAAGCATATTCTGGTTTAAGTTCTGCTTTCCAATAATCATTAACTAAATAAGTGTAAGCAACATCTTCATCACCTAAGACTTGGAAACCATTAGCCACTCCTTTAGGAACATAGATACCTACACTTTTATCAATAATAGTACTGTAGACATTACCGAAAGATTCACCTTCACGTAGGTCTACCCAACAACCACGCACTTTAGCATTGTTAGCTACAGAGATATATTTATCCCATGGTTCAGCATGAAGACCACGTAGGACTCCAGCTTTAGAAAATGAGATATTATTTTGTAACTTATTGCCACCATCATTAGATGTAATGAAGAAATCAATTGGAAAACCGAGTTCAACCATTTTTTCTTTTTGAAAGTTTTCCTTGAACCAACCACGGTGGTCTTCATGTACTGGTAGATCAAATTTAATCATTCCGGGAATTTCTGTAACGTTGTAAGCTTTAAGTTCTTTAGTCATAGTAGAGTTCTCCTTTTGTTTATGTTGATTTAGTTATGGTGTCATATGTTGCAAGTCTCCAAAATATCCCCTAATAACCATTTGGCTATTAGGGATATTAAATAGGAGTTTTATTAATGTGTTTAATTAATATATCTTAGTACCAACCATTGGCATTCCAGAATGCCAATGCATTAGACCAAGATCCGTAACGACCTGCAACATATTGATCAGCTACTCGTTCTTGGTTAGCAGCTGAGTAGTCACCATTCAAGTAACTATTAGTAAGTTGATAACGTCCGTAGTAAATACCATTTGTTGCTGTGTAAGAACCTCCTGATTCACGGCGAGCGATTTCTTCTTTAGCCGCTGCATCAGAACCGGCAACTGTAGAAGCATAAGAAGATTCAGTTGCTGGGGCTGGTTCTTGAGTATAAGATGGTGTCTCTACTTGTGGAGCTGTATATTGAACCACTTCTGTTTCTTGTACTGGAGCAGCTTCAGTTACAGTTCCAGCAACATCAGCTTCTTCAGTATACAATTTTTCTCCTGCAATAATAAAGTCAGGTTCTGCAATACCATTTAGACGAACCAAGAAATTTACATCCACGTTATGTGCTTCAGCGATTTCTGATAGAGTATCTCCGGCTTGGATAGTTACTTCTTCAGCTAATACTGATGGTGCGACTAACATAGATAGAGCGGCGGCTGACAAAATTACTGTTTTCTTCATAAAAATAAATTACGTTGAACTTTAGCAACTAGTATGTTGTTTGAGTTGCGAATTTGATGGTTGTTCCCGGTACCAAAGAGTAATGAAATAACAGTGTGTCTAAAGTAATTTCACAATTTTCTCTCTGAACAGAGCATGAGCTTCCCAGCCATCTTGGGTACGATTCTACAGAATCAAGCGAGTCTGACCTTAGACGTTCAACGCAGTATTCCTTTGTTATATTTTACCTTTTCAATAAAGTCAAATTATACATAATAGACTTTACCTACTTCAATAAGAGTGTTTACAGTCAGACTGGGGGAGTGGGGTTAAAAATTTATACCAACCAGCTTATTTTACAGCTTCTTTAAATGAAGCACCTACTTTAAACCCAACGGTTGTAGAAGCTGGAATAGTAATCGTTTGTTTAGTTTGTGGGTTTTGACCTTGACGTTCTGCACGGTGGCGTTTTTCAAATTTACCAAAACCAATTAGGGATACAGCATCTTTTTCAGCTGTGAGTTCTTTGATAGAATCGAGTGTAGCATTAATAGCTTTTTCAGCATCTTTTTTAGTGAATTCAGCTTTTTCAGCTACTAGTTCGATAAGTTCTTTTTTAGTTGCGACCATAGGACAGGTCCTCCTTATATTTTATAAATTTAGACAACCTAGTGGAGTCAACAGAAAGACTGTGAAGGAAATAACACAAAAAGCAAACAGTCTCTCAATTCACTCCACTAGGAAAGTATACTTAGTTGTTAAGAGTGTGTTAATTAAATTTTGAGATTATAAGACAGAGGTAGAAATTGGAATTATACTTTCCTGTTATAAGTACCGTTGAAAAAATTTTTCTACTAGATTCCAATTACTAATTTGTCACTAATCCTAGTTACAGACGTATAATCCTCATTAGGACAGTACCAACGATCTTTGATGTAAATACCCGTAGCAAACTCACTACCTTGTAGTTTATAAGTTGTTGAACAATAACCAAAATTCATTTTATCAATTACAAATCCATTCGTATTTTCAGTAGTTTTACGTTTAAATAAAAGTTCCTTATACTCGGGATTTTCATATAACGGGCTATCATCTTTCAAACCATCTTCAAAATAAACTGCATCAGCATTCATTTCATCAAATACAATACCAGTAGCCATATCTTTAACAGTAATTTTAAAGGTACGAGTTACTGCATCATAATCACCTATAGATTCAACTAGAACGTTTAAACCATTTACCGGAGACATCTCAATTCCATCTTCACTGATTTTAGTTTGATTCCAGTTATTTTTCAGGATCATTAACTTTTCCCCAACGTACGGATATTGACTATCTAATCCATATACTTCTTGTCGGACTAAGTTATTTAGATAATTAACCGATTTATTAGTAGTTGTAATGATTTGATCTACTTGTCCATAACTTTCTATTGGGACGTCTTCTTTCCTCATTACCCAGAGATTGTCTCCATAGGTACCTAGTTCAATTGGATGCCCTTCTCTGATACGAGTAGCTAACCAGAGAATAGGATTATCTAAGGATTGACGCATAGTCTTAGTTAAGGTAAAGTCTGGTTTATCTAAAAGACCATTGTCTGTACCACCAATTTGTCTAGTTTGAAAAGCATCACCCATAACTAGAATAGGTATACCAAAATGTTGGATATCCTCTAATTGAGATAGACTAACTTGTCCAACTTCATCAATTACAATTAATTTATAAGGTTGGACTTGTGTTTTACGTTCAAATTTAAATTTACCATTCTTGAGAGGAATAACATCATAAATAAATCTATGAATAGTTGAAGCTAGATATTTCTTCTTCCTAAGAACAGTAGCAGCCATACCTGTAAAGGCAATTGAGATATAATCTCCATACTCTAACCCTAATTCTTCTAGAATGAGATTTAAGGTAGTTGTCTTACCTGTACCAGCATAACCAGCTAAGACGAAAGGACGATTATACCGTTCGTTCTTATCTGACCACCACTGCTTAGCTAACTTAATAGCTTTCTCTTGATCAACATTAGGTGTTATAGTTGACATGTATACGAGTTTCCTTTCCATTTTCAGTTTTCATTCAGTTCAGTATTCAGGATAATAATATATTAACTTGCTGTAAAAGAAAAATAAATTAACCTGTGTTATACTGAAACTAATTTACATTAAGACTAAGCTTCAATGATAACCTTGGTCATTGTCATAATCATTATGATAGTTATTTCTACGATTAGAATTTCTAGGTCGTTTAACAATTTTGATTTCATAGCGATTAAAGAACCAAATTACAAAAGCAATAAGGAATATTAACTGCATAAAGGATACCTTCTTTCTCTAGTATAGTTATTAATAGTATTTCAGCATTATAATATATATTTGTAAATTGAAAAAATTTTTTAAATATAGTATCTAACACATAAGTATGGAAATAGGGGGAAGGAAATTGAATTATTTATTTTAATATTATTATTTAAATATTAATTTATAATTTAATATAATGTAATTTAAATAATAATAATTTAATATATTAATTAAATATAATAAATATTATTCAATAAATTAAATTATAATTAAATATTAATATAATATTATCAATATATTAATTAAATTATATAATAATATTCAATAATAAAAATAAATTTAAATTACAATATACAATAAATTATCATTCAGTAGGTAGTATAAATTTTAAATTGGTAGTTACAAGTAAATATCTTTCAATAAGTCTTTATTCAGTATACATAACAGAAACAGTAGTCTATAGATTTAACAAGGAAGGAAAATTATGGTACAATAAATTGAAAATTAAATTAGTCAATGTAGATGAGTATATTTCAGCTTATCAATGTTTAGAAGTAACTAATCCAGTTTATTTTTCTAATGGTAGACCAAATGAAGATGGCTTATTTTCTCCAACTATATTTGGTGAATTAGGTACTGAAGAAAGAAAAACTAAGTTTGCTTATATTAATCTTCATGGTAAATTTCTTCAACCCATTATTTATAAAGTCTTAGTATCATTAGACAGTCGTATTGATAATATTATTAGTGGTACAGACTTTTATACAGTTGATAGTAAAGGTAACTTAGTTGAAGATGGAGTTAAAGGTCAAACTGGTCTAGACTTTTTATATAACAATATCGAGAAGATTAAATTCAAAACTTCTGACTCTCAAGTTCGTAAAACAAAACTTAGATTGATTAAAGGTCTGAAGAAAGATGAGATGTTTACAGATAAGTGGTTAGTAATTCCAGCTTTCCTTAGAGACTATAATCCAGCAGGGTCAGTAGTAGAAGTAGATGAATGTAATGATGTCTATAGTAAGATTATTCGCTTAGCTGGAAGCTTGGATGGAACATCTCTATCGTTCATCTCTAACAATACTAAAGCTAATCTCCAGAAATTACTAGTTAAGCTATATACAGACTTTACTGAAAGCTTAGCTCATAAGAAAGGTATTATCCGTAAATCTCTTATGGGTAAATCTGTAGACTATGCTACTCGTTCTGTTATTACAGCTCCTAAAGTTAACTCTAAAAGTTGGGATAAGATTGAGATTAAATTTGGATATACAGGTATTCCTTTATCTCAATTGATTACTTTGTTTTATCCCTTCTTCGTTAAATACATTGAAGACTTTATTAAGATTCATAAAGAAGAGCTTAGTAGATTTAAAGACGAGAATGGTAAAGAAATCTACATTGATAATATTGAAGAACAATTCAATGCTAAAGGTATCGAAAAGATGTTAGAGGGATACATCAAAAATATTGAAGGTCGTTTTAAATCCCTAACAGTTAAAGATAAAGCTGGTAATGTTTATCCTATTCATATCTTTAGTGAACAATTGAAACGTAATTTCACCTTAACAGATATATTGTATATTGCTGCGGTAGATATCTGTCAGGATAAACATGTTTTCGTTACTCGTTATCCAGTAGAAAACTTCTTGAATATTTATCCAAGTAAAATAAAAATCTTAAGCACTAAAGATACAGTGGGTATGCAACTACCAGATAGATATTTAGCTGATTACCCAATTATATTCCCTGATTACCCAGTACGTGATGAAACCTTTGTAGATAGTGTTCGACCAAGTTTACTTATGCTTGGAGCTTTGGGAGCGGACTTTGATGGTGATACTGTATCAGTTCGTGGAGTTTTCACTAAAGAAGCTAATGCTGAAGCTGAACGTATGATTAATAGCAAAACAATGATTATCGGTCAAGCTGGTACTAATGTACGTGGTATTGGTAATGAAGCGGTCTTATCTCTATATACATTAACTCATATGGATGAGTAAGTCCTCTGGAACATAGAAAAAAAAACTAAAGGTAGTCCCATATAACCGAAATGGTTATATGGGGTTCTTTAGTCTGTTCTTTCTTATTAACTTAGTATTTTAAGACAGCGTCAACATTGATAAATGCTACATCTTCTAGATACGCCCTCCAGTCTTTACCAAGTGAAGATTCAAAGTAATTTACCTTAGCATCATATACACCACGTTTAGCATATGCTTCAAAGTCTGCTAGGTAAGCAAGATCTTTAATAGCTGAGATAAGGTTATATACTGAGAAATTAGTTGCATATTCATCTTCAAAAGTCATAGAAGTGAGTTTGAACATAGCTTCATAAACTTTACGAGGTGTTAAACCATTACCATCAATCAATGAATATAGAGATGAAGTTTCAAAGTCATTTAGATAGCTATCTTTAACAACTTGTTTAACGATGAATTGTGAATAAAGAACGTTAGCAGATTTAGATGAAAAGTTAGTTTTGTTTGACATAATAATAGTCTCCTTTAAATATAATTTATTATCTTTACACAATTATAATATACATTTGAAAAGCTTAAAATTACGCTTTTGTATAAATTTAAATAGACATATAGAAGTTACTAAGTTATCAGTCACTATATAAAAATCAACAGAACTTTATTAAATTTATAGAAAGGGGACTAGTTAATTGGTTAGATTAAATCCAACTTCCGGAAATTTAGTTAAACCACAGAATGAAAGTTTAATTAATTCTTTAGGGAGTTCTAAGGATCAATATTCTGAAGATACTATTAATCAAGCTTTAACTGCTTTACAAGATCCTAACTTTATGTCTGAAGGTTTATTTAAACTCCTTCTTATGGCTATTCAAAATGGTCTTAACATCACTGAATTAACCAAAAATATTGGTAAGATAGATATGAACGCCGTTAATAATGCTATTAACGGTGCTTTAGGTCCCTATCAAGAACGTTTAAATGAAATAAGTAAGAAGAATGATACGTCTATAGATGGTTTAAAGAATTCAGTTAATATCATCAGTTCTAAATTTGAAAAAACTACTAATCATATTTATTCACAACTCCAAAGTAATGAATTTAACGGTAATTTATCTACCCTTATAACAACTATGGAGCTAACAATTAAAGATATTAAGAAACGTTATACAGAAGATTTAACGTTTGTTCAAAATGCTTTAGCTGATGGTCAATTGAACTATGAAGAAAAACTAAAGTTGTCTTATATACTTAGTATCCTACGTAAAGAGCATCCTAGTATTAAAGAACAGCTTGATCAATACGAAGTTGATAGTTTTAAATTTGTTAAAACTTACAAACAACTGATAGATATGACTTCTAGTCTGTATTTAGATCAAAATGTAAATACAGTGGTTGATAGCAACTTATTTTTAACTAGGTTTCAAAGTTATTATGATGAACTTATTGATGTTTTAGAAAGCTTATTAGCCACTATTATTGCAAAAAGTAACAAAATTATCAATGAAGCGGTTTCTAGAGTTGATAAGTTGACTAATATCGATTCCTTAATTATAGGCGTGAGTCTTCTTAAAGTTGAAGTTGCAACAGATCTAGACACTATTTGTTCAGATGGAAAAATGGATCCTAGCGAAAAGGAAATTTTTAAGATTAGGTATTATGATCCAATTTTTTCTACGTTTTTGGATAGAGACAACGAATTAGCTACTTCTTATGGAAAAACTATTCAGGAAATTCAAGATGCTAGTACTGCTCTTAGAAATACTGTAGAGCGTTTAAATATATTTGGTTCTAGATTAGATGTGGAAACAGAATTAAGAGATAATACTGAGCTTAAAGCTGCGTTTATTGATTTCTATGATGCTGAATTAACTTTATATAATGAGTTGCAAAAAATAGCTACTGCAAATTTAAACGTTATTAAAGCAGATATTCGTCAACATACAACAACAATAACTCAAACTAATAAAGAAATTGATCTTAGAGCTAAAGAAATTGTTAGTATGGGAGAAATGCTTCAAAGTACCCAAGCATCTATTAAAGTTACAGCTAATAGTATTACTCAAAAAGTGGAACAAGTAACCACTATTAAAGATTTATCTGCTTCTAATGAAGTTATTAATGGAGCAGGTCTTAACTTATTTGTACTTCTTAATTCTGAAGCAGGTTTCATTGAACCTACCACTAAAGCTTTACTACCGACTGTAAATGGAAGTAGAATTTCAGAAAAGATTAAAGTTATTGGTGGTCTAGAATATACAGCTTCCCTATGGAATAACAGTATAGAGAATACTATTTGGATCTATTGGATGACTGAAGCTGGGCAGATTATTAAAGTTGACTCCAAAGTTGGTACTGACGAAGAATTCTCTTTAACTGCTACAGCACCTGATAAAGCAGTTTTCGCTCAATTAGTAACTTATCAAACTCAAAGTTCTCACTTACAATTCCAATTAGGTAACTTAGCTACTGCTTACAGAGTGTCTTCTTACGATTCTATTAATAATGTAATCTTGGCACAAACTGAATTAGCAGATAAAGAACATGATTTAGATATTAATACTCGTAATTATAATGATTATTCTTCAGAAAACTATCAATCTAATGTTAAACTAGAAAAAATTCTAACTGATAATAAAATTAATGATGTAGAAAAAGATGACCTATTAATTATATCAGCTTCTATTAACAGACAGTATAAATATATTACTAGCAAATTATCATCGTATAAAGAAACTGATGTATTGAAGAAATTAGATTCTTATGTTTTAGCTTTAACCGATTTTACCAAACAAGTTACTACCTCTCAGGGTGATTATATTGTAGGTTCAGCTGATAATGTTAAAACTGATTATAAGCTATTCTTTGATGAATCTAAACGCTTATTAGAAGTCTTAAACGATCTTTTTATCAAAGATATTGAAAAGGCTAAAGAAAGAGTTTCAGCTTCTACTAGTAGTGCTTTGGATGCAGAAACTTTACGTAATGATATCAAGCGAGAATTAGAAAATACTGCTCACACAATTTCTACTTTAAAGAAATTTAAAGTTAATGAAGATGAGTATAGTACTAATATTTTAGCTGAAATTATACCATATTTCTCTGATGGAGTTTTATCGGTAATAGAGAAAAGTACCATTAATGATGTTATTAGTAGAATTAAAGTTGAAGACACTTGGTATCAAGAAACAGCTGATAAGATGAGTGTTGGTAAAGCCGCTTTCTTAACTGCTAAAAATAATCTCTTAGATTTAGTAAATCCTATGTTAACTGTAAATGAATTATATGATTCATCTAAAGTTGATGAAGTCTTATTGACTAAAAGATTTAAAGGTTATTTCCAAGAGAAAGCTAAACTTCTCGATAAGATAATAAATAGCTATTTAGCTAATTATACCCTCTTACAAACTCAATATAGTGCAGCCTATAATCAATATGCTCTTAAAAATGAAGAATTATTAGCTTATCAAAAAGCTATTAATGATGCAAAAAATAAAATTACAGACTTAAACGATAAAATTGATGAACTACGTAATAAAGTAGTTTATAAAGTTAGATTAACTTCTTCTATGGGTGACATCTTTACAAACGGTCAAATTAAAACTAGACTATCAGTTCAATTCTTAAAAAATGATGTTGATTTTACTGACAATCTTCGAGATGAAGATATTATCTGGGTTAAGATGAATGAAGATGGTCAGCCAGATGAAGAATGGAATTCTGCTCATGTTGGAGCTGGTAAATATATTGATATCACTGAAGCAGATGTTACTAACAAAGCTATTTTTGAAGTTAGAGTCTATGAATTAATAGAATAGAAAGTGGTGATATCTTGAGTGATTTAAAATTTAGAGGTTCTGCTCGATTAACTATTATTGATCTAACCGATGGTCGCCGAGTAATCGCCTTAATTTCTCCTAACAAACAAACTAGTGTCATCTATGACCCAGACACAAATAAATATTTACCTGATTACAAAACCAACCCCATGGTTTTAACACCCATGTTAAAGGTTGAAGGATATGATGATGATTTAGCCTCTTCAGCTAAAGAAATTAGATGGGCGTATCAAAAGAACTCTATTGGTTCCATTATAGATATAACTGAAAGTGATGATACTTTCACCTTAGGTACTGGATCAGTTAAAACTTTAACTATTAAGAAAAATATCTTCGCTTTAGACCAATCTATTCGAATTTATTGTTACATTACTTATACTGATACTGTTACTAAAAGAGACTATCTAGGTATGGCAACTATTGAACTTCAAAAATTAGTTAATGGTAGCTCTGGAGCGAATGCTATTGTAGCTGCTCTTACCAATGATGCTCAATATCTATCAGTAAATGATTTTAGTCAAACTAAATTCTCTAATGTAACTACAACTATGAACATTTTTGATGGTCTCATAGATGTGTCAGCTAACTGGTCTTTCTCTAAAGAAGAAACAACTGGTATTCATGGTACGTTATCTGGTAATGTGTATACCCTAGATACTTTTGAAGGAGAATACGGAGAGGTTCGTATTACTGCTAGTCGAACTGGTTTTGCTTCTGTTACTAAAGTATTTACCTTAGTTAAAATTAAAAACGGACAAGATGGTTCAAGTATAGACATTAATACCAATACTCCAGTAATTAAAAAATCTGAGACTGGTTCATACTCACCATCAAGACTAGAAATTGATGCTGTATACAAAGTCGGTTTAGAACCACCAACTCTTAAAACTGTAGCTTTTAAAGTATCTGAAAGTCTATCTCCAGCTGGTACTGAATATACTCAGAAATATGTGAGTTCTTCTTTAGAAAATCATATCTCATATATACCTAGTCCCAATATCAGTTTAGTAAAAATAGAAATCTTTACTGATATAGACAGACATAATAAAGTAGATGAAGAAATAATTCCAGTAGTTCTAGATGGTAAAGATAGCGTTCTTCCAATTATAAGTACACCTAATGGGGTAGTCTCTCGTAATGGCGATAAGAACTTTATACTGAAATTAGATATCTATAAAGGTTTGAATGTTGTTACTGGTAGCTTTTATCAATGGTATATGTTAGATAGTGAAGCTGAAGGAGATAGTAATTCCGGTTCTGGTTGGAGAAAACTTTTAGACCAACCAGATGCTAGTATTAAAGGTGCAGCTACTTCAACCTTGGAGATTTCTCCCAAACATATTAACGGAACAGAAACACTCTTAGTTGTAAGTAGTTTCTTAGGTTCACCAATTAAAGCAACTGTTGACTTAAGTGATTTATCAGACCCTTATGCTATTAGTATCTTAGGTGCTTCTATTTTCAAAAATGGAGAAGGTGAAAATAAATATACAGCTAAACTATATAGAGCTGGTGAAGAAATTGATTCTAATATCGGTAATTATAGATACGTCTATAACTGGTTCTTGTATGATAGCTCTAATCATAAAGTCCCTACTTTTTCTAAACAAGGTAAGCAAGTCACTATTAGACGAGAAGATATTAATTCTACTGGTTACTTAGTAGTTGAAGTTAGAGACCCATCTGATAATATTTTAGGAACTAATAAAATAGACTTAACTGACTTATCAGATGCTATTATTAGTGGTTCTCAACCAAGTTCTACTATAGAAGGACAACTATGGATTGATACTACTAATGGTGGCCATGTTCTCAAAGTTTATCATAATGGAACTTGGCAGATTCAAGAATTAGATGTAACTAAACTAGACTCTGGTTTAGCTAAAACTATTGAAACCATTACTCAAACCCTAGGTAGTATCGCTAGTGATAATAAGTTAACATTGCAAGATCGTATAGTTATTGCAGGAGATATTGCTAAGATTATCGGTCATTATCCTTCTACATCAACAGCCTTAATAGATGAAGCTCTTCCGGATAGTATCGGCTTGATTGATGGTGGTATAGGCGATTTCTGTAGTTCTTGGAAAGCTGCTCTTAATTTAGGTATTAGTACTTCTATACCTGAAATGGAAGCGGTTAAAACTACTTGGGATAAGCTTAGAGATTATTTAAATGATTTAGGTAATAATGAGGTTAAAGCTTGGGATATTACGGATGTACATAAAGATTTAATTGTAGAAGTAGATGGGGATGTATTTAGAACCAAATTCCTAGATTATTATAATGCTCAATTAGAACTACAATCGGTAATCCTTTCTATTCCCGGTCCTGATGGTGAATCCGCCGTTAGTGCTATGTTGGATAATGATAGTGCTACTATTCCAACTGATAGTTCTGGTAATAATGGTATATATGACACCGCTGTTACCCAAATGTTAATATATTTAGGTACTAAAGATGTTACTAAAGATTGGAAGTTTACAGAAGCTCATTCAGAAGGTATAACTTTAACTTTGACTAAAAACAGAGTACAAGTTACTAAATTAACAGTTGATATTGGTTGGGTAGATATTACAGCTACTGCTGATGGATTTCCTTCTTTAACTAGAAGATTTACTGTTACTCGTCAAAAAGAAGCTGTTGATGGTCAAGACGTTGAAATGAAATGGTTATCAGTTTCTACTCCAACGTTTGCTAAGGACCCACTAGGGGTTTACTTCCCGCTAACTGCAACTTTGAGTAGTTATCATAAAGTAGGTCAAGGTGCAATTTATGGTTATCCAGCCGTATTTACTATAGAAGAATCTTCAAATGGTAAAGACTATTTGCAAGTTTATAATAATGCAAATGAACCTAAGGTTGAACATGTCTATACTCCATCTAAAAATTTAAAATTCGTTCGTATTACGTTAACGGAACCTTTATCTGGTACTGAGATAGACGTCCAAACAATTACTGTAGTTAATGATGGTAAGAATGGTGTAGATGGGGTGGATGGTTATACTCCAATTAAAGGTGTAGACTACTTCGATGGTAGAGATGGTTATACTCCAGTTAAAGGGGTAGACTACTTCGATGGTATATCTTCTCGTCTACATTTAAGATATTCTAATGATGGTGGTAAAACATTTACTGCTAATAATGGTTCTACACCGGGTATTTATGTTGGCATTTATCTAGATACTGTCGCTGAAGATAGTGAAGATCCTAAGAAATATAAATGGACTAAATTAGCCGGTAATGATGCAGTTTACTATCAATTACTATTGAGTGGTTATGTATTTAAATACTCTAGTGACAATAAACCTGAACCAGCCAACCAAGTTATTGATATTACAAGTACTTATGGTGGTGGAGATGAAAATACTCTACCAGTTATTACTGTTTATGGTATTAATTCTGATGGTTCTAGAACTAGAATTACTCCAGCTACTGCTGGTAGGTTAGTACCTAGTGATATGGGAACTTATTCAACTTTAGAGGTTGAAGGTTCTTATATGGGTATTACTGATAAAACATTCGTTAGTAGAATTCGAGATGGGTTTGTTGGTGCGGATGGTATCACTTCTTATCTTACTAATTCATCTCATACTATTGTCACTGACCCATATGGTAATAATGGTTCTTATACTGGAGCAGTTACTGAGTTGAAAATCAGTTCTGGTAATACTGATGAAACTTCTCACTGGTCTATTACAGTTGCTTATGATACTTCTAAACTAACTGGTAGTTTGAATGGAGCAATCTTTACTGTCACTTCTATCAATGCTGATGTTGCAACTGTGACATTTACAGCGACTAGAACTGGTAAACCAACAATTAAACAAGTCTTTACAGTAACTAGATTAAAGAAAGCCGAGAACCTATTTTCTTTAATTACAGATTCAAGTTCAGGTAATGTATTTAATAATAACGTTACTACAGTTTTAAGTGGTCGAGTTTTCAAAGGTAATACAGATATTACCAATCAATTACCAGCTAGTGCTTTTGTTTGGAAACGAACTAGTAGTGATTCAGCTGCTGATGCTACTTGGAATTCTAATCATAGGTCTATGAAAACAGTTATCATAACATCAACTGATATTATTGATACAGTTGGTATCTTTGATTGTAACGTGGAATTTGATGAAACTTCATATTAGGCTTAAGGAACCCCCTAGACTCAAATAGAGCCTAGGGGATTTCCTAACGAAGTTTGGAGATTAAATATCACCAAGACCAGTACCAGTGATACCAGTATTATCTGTGTTAAAGTCAGCAATAGTATTACCAGCTTTACGAGGAGCAGTTGGGTCAAACATACCTTGAGCATTGAATGTATATGTTTCTTTAAGTTTAGCAACTGCAAAATCATCAACTGCTGGTGACATGTGCATAGTACCAGTGAAGTTTTGTTGGTAATCAACTGTTTCATGTGAACCTAATGTGAAGTTCATGTGATCCAATTGAATAGTAGTTGGCATAACATTAGTGTAATAGAAAGCAGCTTCAATATTACGTGTTCCATCACCTACATTATTAGCATCTGGTCGAGTAACAATGTATAGGAGTTCTCCAGTGTGGTTTTTAGAAGCATAAGGAATGTTAAATTGAGCTGGATATGTAGCAATACCTGTACGAGGATCTGAAATTGAAGATACCCAGAATTTATACATGTTCCCAATAGGAGAACCAGAATATTCTTTGTGAGTAAGAGTGAAGCCAGTATTATTTTTAGTAATACCACCATTTACACGGTGAGAGTTACCATTGAATGAGTGTTCATAGTCTAGACTTTGAATTTCCATGTTTTCCAAACCAGAAAACGCAGTGAAGTTCTTTTGAGTCATAGCTTTGAAACCCGGATATTGAGCTGTCAACCATGTCGGTAGTTTAGTCCAGATAATGAAAGCATAACCTGATACAAATGGGTCAAATTCCATTACTTGGTCATTAATACCACCAGTGAAGAATGAAGCTTTTTGAGCAATTGTATTATCAAATACTCTAATTTTTGAACCTGATTTTAGCAAAACAAGTACTTCCTTTCTTATATATTTATACAACAAATCATCGAAGAACTCGCTCCCTAGCAAGTTCTTCAAGTGATTCGTTTCCTAGTAGTCTGTAATTAACGTTCAGCTGAGATAGAGAAGACGATACGTTCTACTACATCAGAGAATTTAACAGATACGCTGACACGAAGAATACGTTGTTGTTTTTCGTAGTCAGTTCTACCTACTGTAGCTGTAGCTTCTTCACAGCTTTGGTTAGATACATAATTATTAAGTAATGTATTAGCTTCAGTGTAAAGAGAGTTTACAGTTTCATCATTATTCAATTCAAATACGTAAGATTGAAGGAGATCGTTCAATTCACGTTTCATAGAAAGAATAGTGAAGACATTATTTAGGTTAGACAATGGACCGCTAGAATTAACTGCTGTAGATTGGCTACCGATAAATGTTTTAGAACCATCTGTTTGAAGATAGTTAATACGGTTAGCATACAATTTTTCTTTGTAAGCGTTATTAGGCATCCATGTGAATCCTTTAAATCCATCAATGATACCACGGCGTTGACCAGCAATTGGATAGTGAAGTCCAGTTTGTACTGATTGAGTAGGAAGTTTGCTTGCAATACGTGAAGGAACAGAGACAGTTACGTCTTTACCTGTATATTCATCGTAATAAGTCAAACCTTGAGAGAAGATAGAAGTATAATAAGAATCAATATTAAACTTACCTTGTCTCCACTCAATAGCTTCTTGAGGACTTACTGTAAATTGATTATTGTCAGTATCATCTGCGATGAAGACAAAGTCTTGACGAATAGTACGAGCTAAATCAACAATAGCTTTCTTAACATCAGTTGGGTAGCAAGCATCAATTACTACATTGAAACGATACAAATCAGTATCTAGGATATCTGAGTTAATAGTACCTGAGTAAGCTTTGATGAGGTGGTTTCTAATAGATTCATCACGATCTGTGTTAGAGCCATGAGTATTGTATGTAAAGTCACCATCAGAACCCAAAAGAAGACGAATAGGACTTTCAAAGTTAATCAAGTTAGTATTGAAGAATTTAGAAGACATAGATGAAAGTAGTGAGCTTTCAACTTCAATTTGACGGCGAGAATTGTCAAGAAGACTGTCAATAGTGTAAGAACCTTGCACTTTAATCATGGCAGTGATAGATGTTACAAATGTCTTAGCGTCAGCAATTAGATTAGTTTTAGCCAAATTAACTGCGGCTTCAATATTAGTTGTATTAGAACCAAATACTGTGTCTGAAATAACATTTACTAGTTGATTTGATACTTCATTCAATAAAGCAAATACTTTACCACGGTTAACCGCATTATTTTCAATAATGTTGTTAGTGATATCTGATACATATGACGCTGCAGTATTGAATTTAATTACGATAGAAGAAGGATCTGTTTGACTAAATAGCTTTTTAGTCTCTTCAGGTACTTTACTGTAATCACCATATACTACAGGAAGTAGGTTTTCGTATACATAACGAATTTCATCTTCAATATCACTAGCTACCAGACGCATACCTTCAAGGTAACTACCAGAAGCAGTACCAAGTTGGTAAGCAATAATTGATTCTTGTACTGAGAAAATACGAGATTTATGTTCAGTAGAGAAAATTGAAACTTGATCTTTAGTACTTAATTTAGCTAGAATTTCTTTAAGGTGAGAAGCATATTGTGTAGACAAATTTGGATTTGGACTATTGTGTTCTGTCAAACTATAAGCTGCTTCAAGTTTAACAAGGCTATCAACCAATTCACCTTTAATAGCTTCACTCAAGCGACTAATAAAGCTTTCTACTTTAGCATAGTTTTCTTCATTAGGTTCAGTTGTAGCTGCTTGTTTAGCTAGTTTATATTGAGCATACAATGAATTAGATTTATTTTCATCCAAGATACGATCTTTAATAGAGCCGATTTCACCAGTCAATGTTTCAACAGTATGATCTGATTCTCCAGTAGTAGAAACAGTAAGAATACTATTCAAGTAAAGTTTAAATTCAGTCAACTCACTAGAACGAAGTTTTGGATATTGAGTTTTCATGTAGCCAACTTTATTATTAGCTAGAATGTAATCTGCTTCTCGTAGATCGTTATCTAGGTTAATAAGGGCACATTGTACACTATCAGTACTTTTAGCAAAGTTAAGAACAGATTTACCACCTTTAGTTACTTTTTCACCAGAACTATTGTATTTAATAAGTGATAGGTGTACATCTACATTATCATTGATAGTTTTATCGTAGTAAGTTTCAGGTTTACCATCTGTACCTACACGAGTTACACCAGTCAAGATATCCAATGTTGAAGGGTTAACGTTAGGATTAATCAAAGTAGCTACTTGATTAAATGCTTTTTCGTTAAATTCAACGTTAACATATTGAGAACGTCTGTTAATAACGTTTTCAATGAACATAGATTCACGATTATCTGAAATTGCATCTCGGTCAAATGATACATAGAATGGACCTTCTACAATATTCATGTTTTCAGAATCATTAAATTGAACCACTTCAAAACTATAAACACGGAAGTTATAGTTAATGTCAAAAGATTCATTAAGAGTGATACGGAAACCTAGTTTATTATATGCTTCACCACGTCCAGTAGGTGTTACCATAAGAATAAAGTTGTTTTTGTAACCATCTACAGTATTTTCTTCAGTACGTTCTTTCTTAAGTTCATTACTTAGAACTTCTAGAGATAGATTGTTCTTTTGAATAAATGCTGTAGTTGGTCTAATTGAAACATCATCAACTTTAACAATGTTACCGGCTTCTGTTTTAACAGATTTACCAGCAGCATTAACTTTGGTTTGAACGTTCAAAATAGCATGCGAATAAGTAGCGTTTTCTGGAAGAACACGCATTACATAAGCTTGTCCACCTGCTTCCAAGAAGTTCACAATGTTATAAGCTGCTTGTCCGTATTTAGAAAAATTGGGAGAACCATATTTAGAAATAAATTCTTCAACTGAAGTTACAAAACCTAGTTGGTTATCTGGACCCTTTTCAAAAACATCCGCTTGGAACATAGTAAGTACACCACTAGCTGTGCTATAAGTGCTTTCTTGAGAAGAAATAGTTCCATATACGCCAGGATGCAATTGATTAATGCTTGTTTGAGCCATCTAATAGAACCTGCCTTTCAATATTTAAGTTGCTTAATCGTATAGAATGTAATATAAGAGCAACAAAGTTATAACTAAATGTTTGTGGAATACCTTGCTTAGGTCTTAGTATTTAATAGTGTCTTCAATAGGAGATGGTTGTTCCTTACCACCATTAACAGTACGGTCTAAAGATGTAATAACTGAATCAGTCATATTTTCAAATGTTAACCCGGCGAAGGTACTATTGATTTGTGGTAGACGGTTAATACGGATATTCTTATAACCATAAGGGTCGAAATTTTTTCCTTTAGCTGCTTTAAAACGGAAAGGTTTTGAGATATCTTTACTATCACGGCAAGATTCAGAAATAACTAGTTCATAAAGAAGACTAGGAGCTTTTAGGTTAATACCATTCAAGGCTAAGACTCCATGATACATTTCTAGAATTTCATTATAAGTTAAAATTTTAGGCATTTTACCATTATGGAGCTTATTAACGAACGTAATAACTGTATCAGACATTTTTTGGTAGTTAACATTAGCAATGAATTGGTTACCATTTTCTAAACGAAAAACGTCATACTGAATATTAGGTGTTCCATTAATAGATCCCTTATATGAGAGAATATCCGTATACTGAAAGTCAATGTTATTAGGGAAAGTCATTTTATGAAATACTCTTTTACGTCCTTCATTTTCAATATCTTTAGCTTTAATAATCTCAAAGAAAAAGATTCCAATGGTATTGATATAGTTACCATTATAACGAGCAAACCCATCATCAAAAGAATCTCTAGGTACGTAAATATCTAAATAATCACCAGTGAAAATGATACTATTACCATTTTGCTCTAGTTCAGGAATTTTGTTAAGTGCCATTATGGGCTCCTCCTTAGTAGTTTCTTATTTATATAGAAGTTTAATTTTTGTCATAACTGGATGTTATCAGTAATATTAAGCCCTCATTGAATTATTTATTCAATGAGGACATATAAGTTAAGCAATAGATGATTCAGCTTTAACTAGGTCAGAGATAATAGCATTTTTATCAATACCTTCACTAGGATTACTTTTAGCAAGTTTTTGAATGATATCTCCTAGAGGTTCCAAGAAAGTTACATCAGCATAAGTTTCATTAACTAGTAAAGAATACATGAGATGATTATCAATTTCATCTTCTTCTCCTTTAATCATATATTCAAAGGCTTGAATGCTATCAATCACATTAATAGAAGAGAGAAAATCATGAAGGAAGTATACAACTGGTACATTTTCAGCTGGAATACTTTCAGCAATAGTTTTATAACTTAAGTTTTTCAAATCTTCAGGAGTTAAACGAGCTTTACCTTCTTTACGTAAAACGTCTAAATTATCAAAGATATAAGAATAGAAGAAGTTAGATGTTTTTTCAAAAATATGAAGGATGAAGAAGTTATAAGCCGCTTCTACATAATCCAACTTAGTTTCGAATGGAATAGATTCATGTAGACGAATATCTAGAGCGAATTTTTTCTTAATAGCATCAAAGATACGATCTAGGACTTCGTTAGTTTTAATAATAGTATCTTGGTCATCTGGATATTTAGAACGTAGGTAATCAATTCTAACTCGGAAATAATTAAATAGAGAATTATTGCGACAGAAATTATCATCTGTACCTAAGAACGAAATTTGATCCAGAATATCATCAATCATAGTATCTTCAGAAATATTAGCTAACATTTCTTCTTTAACTTCGATATCAGTCAGTTCTTGGAATTCATCAGTTTCAGTTAAGTTAATAATCATATGTACAAATCTCCTTAATTACCTTAGTGATCTTCATTATTAAATTTTTTCAAGAGACGATTTCGTTCATATATAGGGTCAGAAGCGCCATTAGAGGAAATAAGATCGCTAAAGTGTTGCATTTTTAATATGGTTTTAGTTGATTGTGATGTTTGTTTTTCTTTTTCATCTTCACCAGTAGCTGACCTGATAGAATTACGGAAAGTTGAAGCCCCATTAGGATTTTTACGTCTAAATTGTTTCTTACAAGCTTCAGTATGATTTTGCAAGACATATAACCCAATTAAATAACTCATGATAATATCATCATGACCTCCGGCTTGGTGTTCAATCTTTCCTGTTTTAGTTTTAACTAGAGTTTTTAATTCAGAGAAGATAAAAGGATTATTAATGAGTTCCGGTGTTTCTTCTACTAGATTGAATAAGATGTTTTCAACCATAATTCTACGGGTTTTAGTGTTAGTGATAACTCCATACTCATATCGAGAAGTATCTTTACTACGTCTAGCAGTGCTAAGAGGACCATTAACAGTATTGAATAATTCAGATCTAGTACCACCCATACGTTTCTTCAAGAGATTATCTGATAATTTATAATAAGTAATAGAGTCTGTGAAATCAACTTCTTTATTTTTGAATAGGTTTTTAATTAAGTAGTCTCCACTATAGTTTCGTTCAGGGGCGAAAACCATGTTGAATAAGTAATTCTTTTTCAACTCAATGACTACAGCTTCTAATTCATCTACCGGCATAGTATTACTAATTAAGAGAGCTTTAACTCGACTAGTATAGGGATCAATAACTGTAAGGACGGTTCTATCCTGAGAGAGACCACCACCGATATCGGCTGAAACTAGCCAAGGTACAAATGGCATATCATCCATCTCTTCAATAATGTATAGAGGATATTTATTATTATGGAGATAAATCTTCTTAAAGTCGTTAATTGATTTTCTCTCAGCAAATTTAGATATTCTATCCAAGGTTTCTTCACTAAATACAGAATCTACTGAAGCGTGAGTCCATTCCAACAACAATTCACGCTTAACTAGAGACATATTGTTGTTAAGTTCCTTAATTTGCTTACGGAACCAAGCATCATCTTTCCCTAATTCTTTGTATGAGTATTCAATATATACGAAGTTATTTTGAGAGTTTTCTTCGATGTGATTTCTAACGTAAGCTTCTCCTTCTTCTCCACCTTCTCTATCCCAATACCAGTCATACATATGCTCATCCCATCTACAAGCTGATTGGATTAGATTATAAGTGAAGACCCCATTATCTGAGTCTAGGTCGCTCGGTGTAGTTGTAATTAATACTGAGTAAGGTGTTTTGTTCTCTTTAGCGAATTTAGATGCGGTAGAAAAGGCTGGACGAAGAGCGCCATACATGACGTTACAAAATTTAATGACATTTTGTTGTTCCACTATAGGCGTTAACTATAGTGCGTTCTCTTATGAACTGCTATATGTTACCATATAGATCAGACTATATCTTCATCTTATATATTAAATATAAGAGCTTCCCATTTCCATTTACTGGATTTACGTTAGACTAATATCATCTAACCACCTACCACTTGGCTGTACTCTACTCAGTTCTACTTTCTTAAATTTAAGAAAGTACCCTTTCGATAGTCGTTGAACGTTTTTTTATTAATTAATTTTAACTACATCTCTTGTTATATAGTCATCTTCTAAGAAATCATCTAATCCAGGAATAATATCTTTTCCAAATGTTAAGAATCTCAATAATGTCATATTATTTTCCCTAACAAAATCTTCTTTTATCTTATCATTCTTAACAGTAGAATCAAAATCCCAGTCTTTTATTTGTTTATAGTGCTGTTCTCCATCTATTTCAACAAGTATATTTTTTCTATAATATAAAAATCAAAAAATAAACTTTTTTTAGATTTCAAATCCTTAAAGGTTTTTTGGTATTCAAAAGGAATGTTTTTTGAATATAGTTTATCTGCAAATACTTTTTCTCCAACGGACATTCTACAATATTGACAATTTTCTTTATTGATATTATATCTTATTGGACTGACTTTTGTAATCTTTCCACACTTTAAATGTAGAAACTCAACATCAGTTTTACTATTTTTATAAGTACCAATTAGGTCAAAATCATTTTCTTTCATAAAATCTAAAAATTTTGACTTTGAAAATTCCTTATTATTTCCTTTACCACATTTATAGCAATCAAGTGTTTTTCTTTTTCTAATTATATCAATTGGTCTTGAATATAAATCTTCATTTCCACACTTATTACATCTAAATCTAGTTTTTTCTGTCATCGTTGTATATTCTCCAATAAGAGAAAATGTACCTTTTTATCAATTAGTAATTTTTCTTTAAATTCATCTTCAGTTAATGTCCCTCTTAAATATTTCCTACAATTATCACAAACCGGAAAAATTTTCTTTTTATCTAAGAGATTTGCTGGAGATACAAAGTAATTTTCATTACCACAATTTTTGCATTTAAATAAACATTTCTTTTTCATTCCATTAAAACCTTCTATATAAACAAACTCTTTGTTATTCCATTTCTTATAGACTCGTTTTAACATTTCTTCAGTAGTTAGTGCCATTATATCTTCTCCTTAAAATAAATTTATAAAGATACGTTGGCGTTGTAAATTAAAAAATAAAAACTTCGCTGCTGATTTTCCTTATTTTATACTAAGGAGGTTCCAGCAATTAAAGAAGTGATTGATTATTGTTACCAATAAAAATGCTCCCATTGTTTTTGAAGCCATTTCGTCTAGCCAGATAATGGGCACAGTCATACCACGACCTGCCTTATCGGCATTTTCTTCAGAGTTACTAGGAGAAACGACACGAATAGTATTGTTAGTACTAACGATTGTTAAACGTTCTTGGTTATTAGTATCATTTGGTCCTAGGGGAGTTTTTAGATATGGTGGAAGATATTTCTTATCATTATCTAGGAGGTCAGTTAAACGTTTTAAGTTACGGATACTATCTCCAGCTGACTTGTTAGTGAATACCATTTCATAGTTTTCAGCTTTTAAGAGTAATAACCATAAATAATAGAAAACCGCTGAATAGGTCTTATAGTGCTGACGAGGTAATTCTATAGCGGTATCTAGGTTTAACCATAAACAGAATAACATAGCTAAATTACCTCGGTGGAGTTCAAAACTAACGTAACCTCCGGGAACAGGTACTCTCGCTACCTCTCTAATAAAGTACCACATATTCCTTTTACATTCAATTACAATACGACTTTTTAAACTAGGTGATAAGTCTGGGTCATACGGATCTACACCAATTAATTCTTTATCATAAATCATTAAAGGGAACATGTAGCTACGTATATCATTATCTTTTAACTCTTTGGCTACTTTAATGAAGGATTTATTTTTAGTCTTAACATCAAAATAAACTTTACCTTCAGTAATCGGATTTACCATTTTTTTTTATCCTTTCTCTTATAATGTATAAATAGAAGTTCTTAAAATACCCCCTAAGCTATTAGTCTAGCTTAGGGGATGATTAAATGAGGAGCCGTATTTCACAACAAACGAAACGAATTCGACAACACATTCTCTACCATATTCTTTTGTTGGTTATTTACCTACTAACTTTTCGAAAAAATTCTTCAAAGAATGATTTTCAGGGTCATTATAGATTTCAAATGTAGTGTGATAACGTTCGCTATATAAGGGAACTTTATCTTCTGAGATTTCAGTTAAGTTATAAAATTCAGCCATAAGGAGTTTAAAAGTTTCTACATAGCGATCTTTAGGAGTAAACCAGATGATATCTTTAGTTAAATCTCTAATAAAATGTAAACTACCATCATCTACTAAATTTTTACTAAACATACGATATACATAAGTTACATCTTTTTCAATTCTTTCCTTTCCATTCGGAGTGGTTTCAAATACTAGCATCGTTGGGCAAATCCTTTCTAATTACTTGCACTTCATTTTTCATAGTATATTCATTAACAGTTAAAGAACCTTCATAATCATTTTGTATAGCAAATTTAATTATAAAATCAGAATAAGGGGGTTGAAAGATAAATATACCTTCTTGACTATAAATAGGAGAAATTTTATATGCTTCAGCTTCAGTAGTTAGATAAATTTCACTTGGAATGGTACCTTTAAAACTTAGAACGTAAAGATAGTCTGCTAGCATTTCTTGAGTAAATTGAATTGAAGGTTTGTATGTTTTAAAATCTGTCATAACTAAATATCCTTTCATATAATGATAGTATAATTAGTTAATACCGGTTATATAATTTATTAAATTAGAAAATTTTATCTAATACTGCAAGTTCAACTTGTTCTGAAATAAATAAAAAACTATCTTCAGATACTTTAGAGTAATCTCTACTTTTGAGTTCTCTTCGAAGTTCAGCTTCCAAATCTCGTTTCAATTCAGAGAGATTAATGTCTTTAAGTGCTGTTTCTGTAAATCTAACAGCTTGAAATCTTATAGTTTCCCCGTCTTCATAAGTTGCATCTACTACAAGAATACGAAGACCATCTTTAATTTGTCGTTTCTTTATTTTATTATAAAGTATTCGATTAGATAGATATGTGGCTCCAGCCAATGCACCAGTAATACCTAAACCTTGGGTTTTATTAAAACGTTTATCTTTGTCTTTTTCTGTACTATTAGCTAACCCAATTGTAAGTACACTAGCTAGACCTATAGCTGTAGTATTTACCTTAACGGAAATACGGTTTTCTTTTTCAATTAATTTAATACTTTCAGATTTATCTAATAATTTATGTTTACATTTTTTAAGTTTGCCATGTTTTCGTTGGGCTCTATTAATACCTTGAACTACTCCATCAAATGGAGATTTATCTTCATACTTCCAGTATTTATTATATAAGTATTTATAGTCTTTATCAGTAAATTTATTTTCTGTTTCTGTCTTATTATTTTTAGTCATATAAAACCTCTTAAAAATAAAGTGATTACATAGTACATGTAATCACTTCATTAAGTTAGTTAAGTTAGGTAAGTCAAATATTTTTAGTCTTCAAAGATATAAGCTTCGGCGAGGTCTTCATCATCTTCAGCAGGTTCTTCTTCTTCGTCTTCAAAGATATAAGCTTCGGCGAGGTCTTCATCATCTTCAGCAGGTTCTTCTTCTTCGTCTTCAAAGATATAAGCTTCAGCAAGATCTTCATCGTCTTCTTCTTCGTCTTCATCTTCGAACAAGAAACCTTCTTCAACTTCTTCTTCTGAATCTGTAACGTCTTCGAAGTCTGAAACATTTTTAGCTGCGTTAGTAGCTGCAACTTCTACATCTACATCTTCCAACAATTGACCGTTAATTGCTTCTTCAACAAGTGCTTCAGCAACTTCAGCCATTTTAAGATAATCTACAGAAGCTGATTCTTTAACAGCCCATTCTTTAGCGTTTTTCACTTTAGAAACGGCTGTAGTAACTTCACGAAGAATTTTCTTATCTACACCAGCTTTAACGTCTTCTTCTGTCAAGTGAGCTACTTCAAACAATTTAGTTCCGTAAGCATATTTAGCTTCAATAAGAAGAGTTTGTTTTTTAGTAGTTCCAGCAACACCAGCCAAAGCACCAACAGCTGCAGTACCAGCAGCGGCTACACCAGCAGCAGCGAATTTATTAACTTTTCCAGATTTTCCATTAGCTTTATTTTGTGCTTCAACTTCTGCACGTTTAGCAGCAATTTTATCTGCACCAGTAGCTACGTATTTACGACCTGCTTGTTTGTGAGTATTCCATGGTTTGTCACCATCAGTAATAGTGTATTTATGACCTGCTTGTTTGTGAGTATTCCATGCTTTGTTAGCTCTAGTTGCTTCATATTTATTACCCATTACATGGTGAGAGTTACGAGCATTTTTACCTTCAGTTGGAACATATTTAAGTCCAGCTTTGCGGTGTCCTGATACAGGTTTATATGCTGCAGGAAGAGCTTTACCTTCACCTTGTTTTTTACCACGAAGGTATAGACCTGCACTAGTTAGAGCTGCTGCACTGATCAAAGCAAGTGAGTATTTACCAGCTGTTTTAAGACGTTGTTTGCGAGAATCATCCAAAGTCAAAACTGTTGCTTTAAGACCTTTTAGGGCACCAAGTTTCTTTTGAGCTCTAAGGATTGAAGCAGCGACTGTGTCGAAATTTTTTGTAGTTGTGTCTTTCATTTGTAAGTCCTTTCAGTAATTAATGAATTATATAGTTATAGTTATGGGTATAGTTTAAAAAATTTATTTTAACCTTCCATACTTTCAATCAAAAGTTCTGTCATAAATTTCTTACTAAAGTCTAGTTGTGAGAAATCTTCTTTAACAGCCCATTCTTGTGCTTTTTGAAGTTTCTTAACAGCTTTAGCAACGTTAGAACCGATTTCACTACTAGCTTTCTTCGTATCAACGTTTTCTGTAAGTGAGAAGAGAGGAAGAATCTTTTTACCATATTCGTAGTCACAAATAATAACTAGTTCATGATCATTTTTACTTACAGCAAGAGCTCCAGCAGCAAGAGCTCCAGTAGCACCTGTAATACCACCATAACGTTTAGTAGTATCTTTCATGAGAGATTTATGATCATCTTTAATTCCAAGTTTATCTCGGTAATTTCGCCATGGTGCTGTATCAGATAATTTCTTACTAGATTTATAATCCCATGCAGCAGCAAGAGTAGCAACTCCAGCAACTTTACCCATTAAAATTCCAGCAGCTTTCAAACGTTTTTTACGAGATTCAGTGAGTGATAGAGCTTGAACTTTAACAGATTTCAATTTTCCGAGTTTTTTCTGTCTCTTCAAAATTTGTTTAGCAATACGTACATAGTTTTCATCTGTACCATAATCATCAAATTCATTTTTTACATCAGTATTACCATATGAAGCGGTACGTACTTGTTTTGGTTTCTTAACTGATTCTTGAGCTGTTTGACATTCACAGTCATCAACTGGTTTTTCACATTCCGGACATGTTTCTGGTTCTACAGGTTTTTCTTCAGTTTTTTCAGCAGGTTTTTCTTCAGCATCTTCTTGAGCTGGTTTACATTCACAGTCATCAACTGGTTTTCCACATTCCGGACATGTTTCTGGTTCTTTTTCTACTTCAGGTTTTTCTGAAGCTTGATCTTCTAGAACCTCAACATCTTCTAGAAGAAGATTTACTTTTTCTCTAAGTTTATTATACATGAGTATGATTTCCTCCAAAAATTATTGATAATTATTAGTTGTATGGTTTATATGGAATTTTTAATATTAAGTACTTTAGTTGTGACCCTTTTCAAGATTACTTTATCCATATTTTCAGGTTTTTCATTAGGATCAATATCATAAACAAAGTATTTCTTAGGTTTATCTAAATTTTCATAATAGACTACTATGAATGTTTGATGTTTATTTTTCTTGAGTTTAATTTCTTTCTTTAGCTTGGTGAGCAGAGTTACCCAGTACTCCTAAATACATAACGTTATTTAAATCTGAAATAGTAACCTTAGTATCTTCTGAATCATTAATAAAAAACGGTTTAGTTAATAAACGGGAATCAAGTTTCTTATTACCTACTGCAAAATTTAGTAGAGTTAATACAGGTAAGAGAGCTACTACCAAGATACCTTGTTTCAATAAGCGATTTAAGACACTAGCCTTATAAGAACTAACTTCAATTTCTATTCTAGTTATTGACCCATATTTTTGTTCATCAGCAACTATTTTAGTGGCTAAAGATTTAATGGAATTATCTAAATCAATTTGGGCTTCTCTTAGATTTTTAAGCATGCTTTCTAACACCCCTAACTAAATATTCACCTAAGTAATTAAGAACATACAGGAGTATTGGAAATGATAGATAATTTTCCAAAGAAGGACAACTAGTAGATACTAAGTTATCAACTTTTAGTAACCAAGCATCTAATTTACTTTCAATGACTAACGAATCTAGTTTATTATCAGTTCCAAAGAATTCTTCATATAAAGCTACAACTTCAGGAGCTAAAGGAACATCTACTCCAGTTGGTAGATAAGTTAATTCTCTAACTTTGAGTGGATAAAGTTTAAAAATCTGTAAAGAACTAGCTGATAAAGTATAATGAGATGTGATAGATGGTTTACCTAAATTAGTATAAGGAGAATACGCTGCTAAGGCTCTAGTAACTTTTAAATCTTGTAAGAGGATATTAATTGCTAAAGTTTTAGAATTAATAAAGAAGTTCTGTTCCTTTAAGAATTTATGTAATGATCTATCAAAATAAGTAATTGTATCATTAGCTGACTCAGACCATCCCTTGCAAGTAAATAGATTCAAACGAGCATCATAATAATCTTCAATATAAATAGAAGTAACTGTATTAAATGTTTTTTCTAAGCGTTCAGCTAAGATATAGTCCTTTTCCATAAGGACTGCTGGTTTAGAACTACCGATATGGTCATAAATAACTTCATAGCGGTCAACTAATTGTTTGCTTTCTAATTCAGTATAGTCATATGGTGTTGATTGGAAAGAAACTTGGTAATACGTATTACTATCTACTGCGGTAGTAGTAACATTAGTAATTCGAAATACTACAGTTTTGTCTCGGGTTTGTTCCCAATAAGAGAAAACGAAGAGATCATTAGGAACTGGAATTACAGTATCTGGTATAATTACAGCTGTGGATTCTACCATATAATTTAAACCGACTATACCATCAGCCATAAGTTCAGGAGCACTATCTTCAACCATATACAGGGGAACATTATTCACCCGATTATATCTAATACCAGATCTATCACCTACAACTTCTTCTACTTCACCCAAACCAGAGCCTTCAGTAGAAGCTTCTTGATCTCGAGAATAATAAGTTACAAAGTTAGGAGCAGATTGAAGATATTTACCGTATTCATTGGTACCGTTCATATAACTGTCGATATATTTATTTACTACAGTTCTTTCTTCTCCGTTTCCAACAAAACGCCCCATAGATGTACCTTCCTTTCTAATTAAATATAACAATTTTGTTAAAACCCCCTAATTAACTATTGTTAATTAGGGACTTTTAATAAAATATAAGGAGAACCGGCGAGCCAAAATGGCAAAACACCCGCCTAGATTGATGTGCGACACCAAATACACACCAATCATATTCTATTGTTGTAAGTGAAATTTTCTATGTTCCAGAGAATAGTTAGTAGATTTTATATTCCTAAATATTACTATAAATTATAAAGTGCAATTTCAGTATTTTTGAATATATATTATAATAGTGATTAAGAATAAATACTTAATCAAAAATAATTAATGGGAGGAAACAATTATGTTGACAAATTTAATCTTACGCAAAGCAGCCGGTATGGCAGTAACAGGACTTGTAGGTACATCAGTGAATAATAAAGTGGCTAATAAGTACGTTAAACGAGATTTAAAGAAAAACGAAACTCGTAAGAAACCTGAAACTTTTGAAAAACAAATGAATAAATACACTGGTGTAATGGCTGCTGGTGAAGCTGTTGTTTTGGGCGCCACTTACGTTGTCGGTAAATTGCTATAATATTATAAGGATTCCATATAGGAATCCTTATTTTTTTTTTCTACTGGATCATAGAAAATTATTAGATTTTTACTAAATTAATACTATTATAAGATTTTTCTGTGGATTTTCAATTTTTCCCTAGGGTTTTTACAAAGAAATCGATACTATTATAAGATCCACTTATAATTTGAAAATTAATACTATTATCAGTAATATATTATAATTGTGGTTAGAATAATATAATTAAATAAAGGAGAAAAACTATGCTTAAACTAATCAACAACCTAATCAAATTTATTTCTAAACTTTTCGGTAAAAATAAACCTGCCGAACCAACAACTCTTAATCATTTACCTGACGCAAGTCTACTACGTTACAAACAACTAGAAATGGAAGATGAAGAAGAATCAACATCTTGTACGTATGTACCTAACCAAACTGAAAGTCCAAAAACTCTTTTAGACTTACTAAATACTATTACCCCTACATCTAGTGCTTTTGATAATGCTTCAGTGGTGGATCTACTTGATAATATTTTTAGTGAAAAAGATAAACCTAAATTTACTCTATTACTAAAAATTCTAAAAAATATGCCTTATGGAGATCTAGAAGATGTTATCTACAGTACCTATGACCCAGAAGTTGTTAGGGACTATCTATATGAAGAACCTTTTGCGAATTTCCGCCAAACACTTGTCAATCTAGCTGGAGACGTCATGGTTGACCATGGGTATGCTTTGGACAACTTTGTAGTTGAAGAATTTAACAATCTGGTGGAAGAAATCTTTGAAGTTGTTCTTGATGAAAAAGAAGAAGTTGATTTTAACTCACTTAAAAATCTATCAGATGAGGTTCTAGTGCCACTTCTAACTAAGGGTACTTTCCCTGAAGAAGATTAAGCTAATATAATAAGAAGAGACTGCTTATGCTCTCTTCTTATTTTTTTTCTAAAAACGTAATTTGAAAGTTTATAAATGTATATTATAATTGTGTAAAGATAATAAATTATATAAGGAGGGTCATTATTATGACTACATTAACTACTACACTTACTGAACAGTCTACTGAACTTACTCCAGAGCAAGAAGCATATTTGCAAGAAATTAATTTTATGAAAACTTGTTCATTTGATGAGTTTGTTGAACGCTACCATACTGATTTATCTATGTATGACAACGAAGAATATCCAAAATTCCAATTTAGCGTTGGTCAAGAAATAATGAAAATTTTCGATTATGTAGATATGAATAATTTTCTAATTTCTTATTTTGATGAAAAATTAGATGATGATATGGAAGCTGAAGATTTTGCTGTTGAATGTGAAAATAAAATGAGACAGTACCTTGCTGAAAAAGTTTTCCCTGTTGCTGAAGAAAATGTTCGTAAAGTTAGAACTGATTTATCTAAAGAATATTTGGATGAAAATCTTCCAAAAACTTTTAAAGAAATTGCAGACAGTACTATCAATTCTGCTTTTGCATTTTAAAATTCAATGGATATTTAATTAAATAGGAACCCAGTATTGGGTTCTTATTTTTTTTTCTATGTTCCAGCTTAAGAAACCCCGTTATGGACAAATGATCCATAACGGGTTTATTCTTATTTTTTTATCTAATAATTAGTTTCTTACGTCTAGCTGATTTAATAGAACTAGCTGCGAATTTTTCAATAAGTTCTCTTCTTTCATCTCTAGCAGTAGATAAATCGTCTATAAATAATTCAATAGACCCTAAACTGGATTGTAAGTTAGCTATACGGTTACGAATTAGATATAAACTACTTTTAACATCACATACAGCTAATTGACGGAAATAATCCTGCATATTAGCTGGTATAGTTAAGAGGGATTCATCATGAATTACATTACATACTACGATATAATAAGAACCTAAAGATGAATTTGGTGCAAATTCAATCATATCAGGATGATAGTACTGGTAAGTCTGTACATTAGTAAAACCAGTCATGGTAGCATAAGCATCCATTTCATATAGACTGGCTCCTCCAGCTGTACTCATCAAGGGAGATGGGGTACCAACTACAATATCATTTAAAGAGTTTCTATTAGAATTACCTACTATACGGTTAATATTAAGAATCTCATGGTCGGTTCTTAGATAAAAGCGGTTACTATAACCGGGAACATTATCTGTATCTATATTAATACGTAAGCGTTCTTGATAAGGGAAATATTTAGAGAAATCAGGTAAAGTACGTAATTTAATAATACTCATAATTTCTTCAGGAGAAATTTCTAAGTCCGTAAACTTGTACCCTAAATCTAATTCGATATTTTGAAGAAGAGTAGTTTGGGTTAACATTTACAACCAACCTCACTTTCTTCTATTAAAAACTTAAAATAAAATCATCAATACGATCTACCATAGAGCTTTCCAAAAATACTTTAAGCGCTTCTTGGTCTTTCTTGAAGGTTAGGATATTAGCTGAACGATCAAAGTCGGCTTCACCTAGACTACTAATATCAAAATTATAAGCTTCACTAACTGCTTTAACATTATCTGAGTGGTCATTAATAAAACCTAGAATATCATCAGTAGATAGAGTTACAATAGTTCCTTCATTAAGAACTTTGATATCAGATTTTTCTTCTTCACTTAGGTTAGCAGCTTCCATAGTAGGTTTAAAGATTTTATCATGATTATCATTACGAGTCATATAAGATCCGTAATGAGATGGGAAAATTCAATATCTTCACACAGAGACGTTACTTCTATGCAGTTCTCTTATGAACTTCTCTAGGCTTTCCCTAGACGTTGAGACTATATCTTCGTTATCCGAACATTTCCATTTAATAGATTTACTATAAGCTACTCTCACTTATATACTAACCACTTGGCTGTACTCTACTCATTTACCCTTATAAATTTAAAATTTAGTATATAAGGTACTTTCGATAGTCGTTGAACGTTACTCACATAGTTGATAATATGAGTCTTCGCTGCTGATTGTCCAATCTTATTTATTTTCAAACATTCACGCTTAAGATTTCTCTTTACGTTGTAGTTAAATAAGCTCTAAGGAGGTTCCAGCAATTAGAACGGTTTTACCTGAGCAAAATTCTTAGAACTCCATGGGAGACATGGAGTTTGGCAAACCCAGTCATAGCTCCCTATAATAAGGGGGGCTACTACTCGTTGATAGCGTCCGTCTTGTTTCATACCAGATGATAGACCACGCATAGAAAAGGCTACTTCAGACCCTTGTTTAATCAAACCCATCATATCTTTACCAGCGGCAGTAGCGGCTGTTTCAACTTCAGCCATTAGGCGATTACCTTCCCACCAATGGTTAAGTACAATATGAGAGATATTACGTTGATCAATATAGAGCTGACGGCTACGTTCGGTTCCTTGAGGGTGACCAGCTTCCATTTGTATTCTTCATAATCACTACCTTTTCATGATTACCGTTCTCTTATGAACTGCTCCAAGTTTCCTTGGAAGATGAGACCATATCAAAATCCTAATTTAATAGGACTTCTCCAATTTCCATTTCGGTTGAAATGTACGTCATAAAGACTGGTCGTTGAAAATTATAATTAATTAAAATGAAAATAGTTTACTCCTAAAATATAAAGCTATATTAAAGGATGCCCTAAATTAATTATAATTCTGCTGATTGCCCATTGTTTTAAGTACTTAGGAATTATAACATAGGTCACTAATTGTTATAATCTTTTATTTCACCTTATACCATCTCAACTATTGTTTCTAGATTTCTCAAACTTCTATGAAGTTAGTTGAGCTTTAGGGGTTCCCAGCAATTAAGGAGATTTCGACACTATATTACTATAATGAAGGGCAAAGTCTACCATAAAAAGCTTTGTGCTCAATTTTTTCTTTAACATTAGGAGCAGCTAAAGCAGCTTCAAGTGTTTCTTTAGGGTAGATACGCCCATTACGGTTAGGGGTATCTGCTGTTTGCAATTGTGCTTGAAAGATGACAGAATGCTCTGTTTCTTTCATAATTTTAGGATCACTACTTAGAGTTACTGATTCGGTAAGTAGTACTCCTGCTGCAGAGTTATTAGACATATTTATACTCCAATCTTATTATATATTAAGTATAACTTGATGTTGCAGATAGGGTTTAACAAATTGTTTATAAGTATATAGATAAGGAGGACCCCTAATCAATGAACGAAGAAGAACAAGCTTCCCAAGAAGAACCACAAGGTACTGAAGACCAAGAAGAGACTTCTACGGAAACTTCATCCACTGAAGAAAATTCGGATAAGGAAGAAATGGATAGTTCTCTTGATGGAGAAGACGGTACTACATCTTCTGATAATAAGGATGAAACTGATTCAGATGAAGATGATAATGGAGATTCTGATGATGATGATGATAATGTGGATAATGATGAAGATGATGGATCTACAACTGGTAATACAGGCTATGACCCAGACCTCATGTTAGAATCTCGTAACAGAAAGCTTCTATATAATAAGTTTGTCGCTCTGAGAGACATCTTGTGGGATATTAGTAATATGGCTGATGAGTTACTAGGTAAATATGAAAATACTGACTCCCCACATCCAGCTCTATTCACTTCATGGAAGAATGCTTCTTATATCAGTAACACTGCCCAAGAAAAAATAGAACAAATTTCTAGTATCTTACGTTCTGATGTTATTACTAAATTAGAAGTTGATAAACTCCGCAAGATATTCCTAGCCTTGCAACGAATTACTAATTCTCTACTTGATCTACTTGAGAGAGCCACTAGAAAAAACTAATAGTTTGATTTAATATATAAACATTAACTTATAATAACCATTGCTTGGTTAGAGAGAAGTAAGCCACCCATAATTGATATACTCGTTACGTTCTTTTAAAACCAACAATAGATTATTAATTTTATTTTTTATACTTCATATGAAGAAAGGATTTAAGCATGAAACAAATTAGAAAATCTGCTTTTAAAGCTGAAACTGGCGAATTCGAAACTCGCTTGTCTGAAGCTCAGGATTTCTTTGCCACTAAATACCAAACTAATATTGTTGGTAAAGACTTCGAAGAAATTATTACAAATAACGAACTCTTTGAATCTTATGTTGATCGTTTGACTGATGGATTTGATACTGTTCAAGAAGATAACCTTAGAACACTTTTGGAAAACACTCGTTCTGAAATTCTTACAGAATCAACTACTTCAGGTGTACTTCCATTCAACTCTCTTTCAATGCCAGTAATGGTTAAACTTTGGGCTCGTCTTTCATTGACTGAAGCTGTTCCAACTGAACCAACTGATACACCTTCATTTACTATTCCTTTCATGAAACCTTACATCGAAGATGCGGATGGTAACAAATACGATCTTCCAGAAGGTATTAACCATACTCCAGAAAAACTAATCGACATGGTTAAACTTACAGCTAATGTACCTTTCTCTGAAGGTAAAGTTAATGACTACGATTTGTTCACTGGTATTCCTACTACTAAAGTACGTAAAGGCGTTGACCATGTTGACCGTAAATTCTACGTTGTTGGTGCAACTATCGATGGCGTTCAAGTAGAATTCAAACAACAACGTCTAGTAGCAGCAGCTGATGGTTCAATCTTCGGTACTGTTAAATATGTTAAACCGGATAGCGAACATTCAGAAAACCCAGGAACAGAACAAGTTGAAAAATTCATTGGTCACTTGGATGTTGAAGCTAACACTTTGACACTTGTTGGTCTTTCTGGTAAAACTACTGCAATTAAAATCTTGGGTCACGTATCTTCTGAAGCACATACAACTGCTCAACAAGTTGGATACGATTGGACTCGTAAAGATGTAAACATCGGTACAGCTCAACACATCGAATCTAGCTTGTCAATTGAATACCTTCAAGACTTGAAAGCTATGTACGATATCGATGGTACTGCTAAAGCTGCTGATCTTATGTCTTCTACATCAGCTCAAAAAGTTGACCTTGACTTGATTGAATTCATTCAACAAGCTTACGAAGGTACTGAAGCTGCGTATACTAAATCATTCAACGTATTCCCTAACTCAGACTACGCTATGCACCCAGATGAATGGATGACAGGTCTTCGCCGTACAATTGACTTCGTTACTACTTCAATGAAAAACGATTTCAAATGTTACGATGCTCGTTGGGTAATCGTTGGTAACCCTCTTGACACAGACTTAATTCCTAACGTACAATGGTCTTTCCGTGGTGCTGAAAACAATGTAGCTGGTATTGATGTACAATACTCTATCGGTGCTGTTAAAGCTTCTAACTACTACAAAGTTGTTTCTTCAGACTTGATCCCTCAAGGTCGCTTGTACATCTTTGGTGTACCTACTCGTGAATCTTACCGTACACTTACATTCTTCCCTTACACATTCAACATTACTCAAAACTACTTGAATGCTAAAAATCCGAATGTACCTTCTCTCATGTTGACTCGCCGCTACACTGCTGAAACATTCACACCAATTATCGGTGCTGTTAACGTTAGAAACAACAACGGTACTCTTTACGATTCTCGTACTCAAGACAAACACGAATAGAGTTCTCTATTATCACTAAAATTTAATATAATCGTTATCTTTTCCACCTATGGACGTTTCTGTTCATAGGTGGTTTTTAAACGACTTTTCTTTATTCCGCCCCCAACTTAAATCTATTAGTATAAAATATGAAAGGGGTAATGAATGCAAACTTCAAATATTATAGGTAAATCTTTAGGGGAAATTGAAGTTTTAACCTTTATTCAAACTATATATCAGGGGCAAATACTGTCCGGCTATAAGCATCCTAAAGTTAAAAAAGAACTCGATATATACTTACCAGACGTTCAAATTGGATTTGAATATAATGGAGCCTATTGGCACTCTGATAGGTTTATAGATATAGATACTCATCTAACTAAGAAACGTTTATATGAAAAAGAAGCCGGTATTACAGTTTATTTCATATCATCTTTAGATTGGACGGATCCAGTTAAAAGAAAACTTATAGAAAATAGAATACGATGTATCTTGGGACAGTTATCTTCTTCTATATACGCTAGGGAGACTAAAATTATATATCCTACTGAAGATGAAGAGAAGAAATTCTTAGTAGCTAATCATTTAGAGGGTTATCAGCAGAGTGATTATAGAATTGCTTTACAATATAACGATTCTATAGTAGCACTATTATCTTTAAATATAGTAGACGATAGTAGAGTTACTATATGTAGATTTAGTAATCTTACCAATACTAGAGTAGTAGGTGGCTTTTCTAAATTATTAACCCGTGCTAGAGGTGATATAACTAGTAAGTACTCTGCAGTAACTGAGATTTCAGTTACTTGTAATAAAACGTTATCTAGGGGTAAAGTTTTCTTAAGAAATGGATTTACCTATCAAAGGCTTGAACCACCAACTTACTATTACGTATGGAATGGGAAAAAGTATTCTAAAGAACTCTTTAACTGAGGGTATACTTACTAGTAATCCTAGCATATACAAAGTTTGGTAATGTAGGTTATGATGTTTATTCTTTAGATTTAACTAAACCTAGTAAGAGAATAGACTATCAGGAAAAGTTTTATACTAATGTAAAAAGTTATCATACTAACTTAGAAGAATTAACTCACCTATCTTTACCAACATCTATTACCTTAGATGATACTCTACCTGATAAGGATTGTACCCTTAGGAAATTCCTAGTAACTAAGTATATACAAGATGGTGGTTATCAAGACAGTATTAATCTCAACTATCAAGGTGTATTAGATGATAGGTTTGGTACAGGAACTTATAAATTGCTAACAGATTATATAGACGTACTTACCCCAGTAACTATATTGGATATAGAAAGTGGGCTAAAGAAAAGTATCGCACCCAAGTCTTTAACTACTAATGGGAAATTTAAAGTACCGGATATCTTTCAAAGATTAACGGATAAGTATGATAATAGATTTAAACCAGATATGGATACCTTTAAGGATATTAATACTAATATGACTTTCTATGATAACCTGACTGGAGAAACGTTTACTAGTAGTCCTAAAGGTTTAGAACGTAGAAAATCAGTAGATGACATATATATGGGTAAACTAGACCGTTTTAAAAGTAAAGTTAAAAGCTTATATGGAGATGAATATCTAGTACTAACCACTACTGAAATTTCTTCCATAGAAGAAGAGGTTGAAATTTATTCTCGTACCTTAAATGAAACTCGAGTAATTAGCCCTCATAATTTCTTATCCAATAAGGGATTTAAGATGTCTAGACTTAAAAGAGGGGAACTTAAGTTTGATAAGCTCTTGGAAGAGTATGGTTATATTCGAATATCTCCTTATCAAGGACTTAGAGGAACAGTAACCATTAAAAATACAACCACTAATGAAGTACTACAGGGAACAGCTAACTCATTTAAACTAAAATTCCATAGATAGCTTATAAAAACATCTATCTATAAATTCAGAAAGGATTAGTAAATATTAGTATGGATGAAAAATATTTTTTATCAGAAGGCCTAGCACCAATTAGTTCAGATACTGAAACATTTGATAAAGTTGCTAATAAAATTTTGAAACAACAAAGTAAATTAGGTAAACTTCAAAATGTTTCTATTAAAGTTAAAAGTTTATCTGAATCTAATTTGAAACGCTTAGTCAAAATTGGAGCCATGGCAGCCGTTCCTATTACCGCTGCAGCGTTATATGCTAATAAACAAGCTAAGAAAACTGCGTTTTATAAATACAAACGTGAATATAAAGACCTAAAGGTTAAACATCTAGATTCAGTAAATGCCGTTGTTGATAAGAATAACAAGAAAATTGATGACTTAACTGATGATAAGAAGAAACAAGATGCTGAACTAGAAAAGAAAGTTGCTGAACTTCAAAAAGCTAAAGAAAAACCTCGTTCTAGACGTAGAACTATGGGTGGTAAGAAAGCTATCACTGACAAAGATATTGAAAAAGTAGCTGGTGGCTCAGATGAAATTAATAAGAAATTTAAAGATGATTACAACAAAATTGTAAAATCTAACGATCAACAAGTTTCATCTCTAGAAGCTAAATACAAAAAAGACAAAGTCGCTCTTAAAAACGATCAACGAAAACGTCTAAAAGCTGATAAACTTCGTAACTCTTTAGCGGCGAGTGGAGCTACGTCTCTTCCTTTCTTTGCTGCAGCTCTTCGTAAAGGTACTAAACGAGAAGTTCTTATTGAAGCTAAATACAAATATGGAACTAAAGTCTTTAAAGTATATGAAATTTCAAAGAGCGAATTAGAAGCTGGTATTGATAAAGTAATTTATAAAAATACTGTAGCATCAATTAGTCGTCTTAAATCAGCATATACTACTAGTATTAAAGAAGACGTAACCTTGGAAGAATTTAAACATATCGCTTTAACTGAAAGCGAACTTGAAACATTTATGGAGGATATTTAGATTGAAAGAAACAGGATTTGAAAAAGCGGCTAGTAGAATTTTAAAACAACAAAGTAAATTAGGTAAATTACAAGGTTTGTCAGTTACTACTAAAAGTTTGTCTGAATCTGTTTTAAAACGTTTAGTTAAAAATGGAACTTTAGCAGTTGTTCCAGTTACTGTTGCCGCCATTTATGCTAATAAAAAGGCTAAACAAAACGCAGCTGAGTGGTTTAAGAAACGAGAGAAATGGCATAAAGATGATTTAAATAGAGTAAAAAGTCACCATGAGATAGATAAAGCATTTGATTCACTTGGTGATTCTTTTAATAATAACCACCAAGCAAGAATGAGTCAAGCTGATGCAGAAATGCTAAAATCGTATAATGCTATTTCTAAAGATTTAGGAGATGCGTTTAAAAAAGATATTGAAGAAGAACAAAAAGAAGCTGCAAAAAGACAAAAAGAAAAAGAAAGAGAAAGAAAAGCTCAAGAACGAGAATATCAAAAAGAAGTTTCAGATATGAAAAAAGATCATGCTGATATGATGAAAAAAGGAAAGAAAGAATGGAAACAAGAAATAATCACTAATACTCTTGCTAGTGCCGCTGCTGTTAATCTTCCTTTCTTCATTAACGCTATCCGTAAAGGTCTTAAACAAGAAGTTCTTATTACTGCCAAATACAAATATGGAACTAAAGTGTTTAAAGTATATGATGCTTCTAAATACGAAATTCAATCTGGTATTGATAAAGTTATCCTTAAATCAATTACCGAAGTAGTTAGTCGTATGAATAAAAACACACAATTTCCAATTAAAGAAGATGTAACCTTGGAAGAATTTAAACTAATTACTTTAACTGAAAGCGAACTTGAAACAGCTATGGAATGGTTGTAAGGTGGTATCATATGAAAGATAAAGGTTTTGAAAAAGTTGCTAATAAAATTTTAAAACAGCAAGCTAAATTAGGTCAACTTCAAGGTATGTCTGTTACTGTTAAAACCTTAACTGAATCGAATTTGAAACGTTTAGTTAAAAATGGAGCATTAGCAATTGTTCCAGTTACTGCTGCAGCTCTCTATATTAATAAATCGGCTGAAAAATGCGCTTCTAATTGGTTTAAACGAGAAGAAGCTGAACATAAAGATCTTATAAATAAGATGAATGCTCACCATGAACGAGAAAGACAAAGTATTACTGAGTTTGATAAGTATGTAGATAAAAACGAACTGAAAGAACGAGCAAAAAAGAAACAAGCTTGGGAACAAAAACATACAAATAAAATCACTGCACTTGATAAAGAACACGCTGACAGAATGAACACTGGTAAAAAAGTCTGGAAGACAACTAAAGTGGCTAGTGTTGCTGGTTCTGCTAGTTTGGTCAATCTTCCATTCTTCGTTAATTTTATCCGTAAAGGTACTAAACAAGAAATTTTAATTAATGTTAGATATAAATACGGAACTAAAGTTTTTAAAGTTTATGATGCTTCTAAACGTGAGCTTCGAGCTGGTATTGATAAAATTATCTTGAAGTTACTTGGTGACACAATTAAGCGTTTGAAGGTAGAAGTCGAATTCCCAGTTAAAGAAGATGTAACCTTGGAAGAATTTAAACAAATTACTTTAACTGAAAGTGAACTTGAATCAATCATGGATTGGTTGTAAAGTCGAAAAAAAAAAATAACGGAAGAAACACTAGTTCACTACCTAACAATAGATTATAGAAAATAGTAACCAAATAACTGAAATGATTGATAAGATGTACTGAATTTTCTATGGAATATCCGGTAAGAGCCTACTTGGTTCTTACCGGTTTCTTGGTCCACTAACAGATTTTTATTATTTATATCAAAATTATCGAAAGGGGAATTTCTGTTGAAAATTAAGAAAAATAAACTAGCTAAATTAAGTAATAGAGAAATCTTATCATTAGCTGAAAAAGTTATTTTTAAAAATGATTTACCTGAAACTATGAAAAATTCCGATAAACTCGTTATGTCAAAAAGTGAATTTGAAAGTTATTTAAGATCTGAAGATGATAGAAGAGCTGCTTTAAAACATGTGGTATCTGTAGGTCCAGGAATCTTAGCTAAATATGCTATATATGAACTTAATGGAGTTTGCGTTATTATTGTACGAACTCCGTCTGGTGTTAAAGTTAAAATTCCTTATAAAAAGGAAGATGAACTTGTACCAGCTGTAAAAGCTAAAACTATCAGTTTTAGATCTGTTCGACCTAATAGGTCTAATGCTGACACTTCATCTGAAGATGATTATTAAAATAAATAACTAATATAACATATATATTTATATAAATAAATTATACAGAAAGTGAGATAAAGAATGGCAAAAATTCGTGCAAACATTTATGATAAGGCGTATGTCCCCTCTCTAGGACGTGGACCATTCATGAGTAAAGTTATCCATGAAGAACTATTTCGTAGTTTGAAACGTCTAGGTTATGTGGTTGAAAACGCTGATGAAGTTGTTTCTGACGGTTTGTTTTTTGATGGAGTAGACGAAGGGTTCTTGATTGATGGTGTAATAGAACCCGCCGAACTAAGAACTGTGACATTTTACAAGCTAACAAATAGTTCTGATGTACCTGAAGTACCAGCAAACGCACACCGTAATTTTGTGCAATCAAGTACATCAGAATGGTCGAACGCTCATACAGATTTTAATGGGAATACTAATCAACTCATTAACATCTCAAAGGTTTTTATCGATGGAATGCATGTTGGTGACACTCTTAAAGCTCGTATTGTAGTTAAATACGACAACATTGTACCTGTCGAAAGCAAGACTGCTGAAATTTGTATGCAAGGTGACGGTAATGTCACTGAATGGGGTGACGGTGGTTTTCCACACAGTGATCCAAAAACACTGAGTGGTAGCGGAGAAATTGTATTTGAACTCACTGATACACTAAACTCTGAGCATTTAAAAAATAATTGGTGGAATTGGCAATTTAGAGTTGATAATGTAGCAAGTGGATCAGTTCAGTATAAGGAAAACAAGGTAGAAATCGGGCAAGATTTCACCCCATACACTCCAGCACCTGAGCAATTAGGTTGGTCAACGTCTACACTCGTACCAACGCAATCACAGCGTTATCTCTGGAAGTTCGAGTATATATATTATTCGGACGGTTCGATTAAAATCACACAACCAACTATTCTTACTATTATTCAACAACCAGAACCACCAAAAGGTGACACGGGTACTGAACAACAACCACCTCAAGTAGGTGGTACTGAAGGTACTGACCCTGAATCTCCAAAAGGTGACACTGATTCTGGTACCGAACAACCTCCACAAACAGATGGTACTGAAGGTACTCAACAACCAGAACCACCAAAAGGTGACACTGATAATGATGTACACCCTCCAGTAGGTGATGGTGATAGTGTTCAAACTCCTAACCAAGATGGTCCTAAAGTAGATGAAACTGAAGATTCTAAAGTAGATACTACTCCTACAGCACCTAAAGAAGATGTAGCTGAAACTCAAGTAGATGTAGAAGCTAAAAAAGCTGTTGAAAACAAAGTAGAACTTACTGATGAAGAAGTTAAATTCTTGACTGGTAAAGCTAAACGTCAGGAAATCATTGACCTTCTAACTGAAAAAGGTGTACATATTGAAAATGAAAACGCTACAATTGCTGAACTTCTAGATCTAGTTGGTCTTACAAGAAACTAAAAAAAAATAAAAAGAAATCCCCTAGACTCACTACGAGCCTAGGGGATTTCCTCTTGCAAATTTTAGTCATCTAGCGATTGAATATTATTAGACAACTCGATAGTTGGAACACTGGTACGTTTGAAAGAGATTACTGGTTCATAACCTAAGAGACCTGTAATCAATTCAATCGTTTTAAAAGTTAAGGTGTTTTTATTATTAATGGCTGCAAATTTTTGTTTGATTTTAGAAACTTCAGCTTCTTGAATGCCTTTTTCTTGGTAAGCTTTTTCAGCTTCAGTAAAGAGGTCTTCAAATGTTACACCATCTGCACCGAGCTTTTCAATAAATTCTTTAAAGGTTAAAATTACAGGTGAATAACCTTCTGGGAATTTAAATTCATTTAAGGTAAAGACTTGAAGGGGACCTGTGTAACTTACAACTTGTCCTTCAATACTACTACCGACTTTACGTCCTCGTTTTTCTTTAACCTTATTAGGCTCAGGTGTTTCTTTCTTAACAACAACTGGTTCTTCTTTAACCTTAGGATCTTCTACTGGAAGACCTGCTAATAAATCATCAACTTCTGACATAACTTTTCTCCCTTACATTTTTATATCTTAGTTAATTTCATCATATAGATCAGATAGATCTAGATTATCGTCTTGAATCATTTTATCCATTTCACCTAAAATAGAATTATTCAATTTAGAACCTGTATCTTTAGATTCTTCAGCAGTATTAGGTTCTTCTACTGTAGGTGCTGGAGTTCCATTCATTTCACTATTCAAGCTATCCAAGTCAGTTTTTACTGTAGTTGTTTTATCAATATTGAATTTAGTGTCTGGTGTAGTAGTACCAGTATTATCTACACGAGTGAAACGTTTAAATGGAGTAGCTGGTTCTTCTACTGCTGGACTTTCTTCACGAGCAAATGGATTAGAACCTACTTCTTCTCCACCAGCTTGGAATGGTGATGGTGCACTTGGTTGTTGATAACCATTATTAGAGAATTGATTAGTGTTTGGTTGTTGTTGGAAAGCATTTTGTTGTTGGAAATTATTTCCTTGTTGGTTACCTGTAAAACCACCGGTGAATTGTTGATTTCCAACATTACGTGTTTGACCAAAGTTTTGGTAACCACCACCATTGTTAGTAGCATAATTATTACGTGGTTCAGATACACGATATTTACCTAAAATCAAACCAGCTAGTTTGAAGTTATCTTTCAAAGCAGCTAAACGTTCAGGACGATTATATAGAGAAATTTGATTAGCTAGATATTGGAAGCTAGCGAATGTAATATCTTCACTATAAGAATTAATTCCTACACGAATACCCGGATTTGGAACTGACATATTATTCATAATACGGTTAACGATAGTAGGTGTAAATGTAACTTTCAAGTTACGGTTATTAGTCAATTCAAAGTATGGAGCTGATCCTTGATTAATAGTATAAGTGTTATTGACACCTGAAATATAAATAGAATTAAAGTTTTCTACAATATATTTTTCAAAGTTAACCAAGTTCATCATATCTTGAGAAGTCATCATTTCTTCACCAAAATTAACTGACTCACGAACAGCTGGTTGACTAGTACGGTCATTATAAGAGAAGCCCATAATGAGATTTGTACGGTTAAATGATAGTTCACCTAAAATATTACCATTTGAATATTTAGATGAATTGTAGAGATTAAGAGTAGTGGATGGATAAGCTCGACCATCATTACTACCTTTATCGTTTAGAAGAGAATAAATGTTAACTGATAGTTTACCGCTAGAGAAAATAGTTTCTGAAATGCGTTCTAAAATGTAATCGTTCATGGATGTACCAACTTTCTTTTTATTATTTACACTATTATAATATATTTTTAAAATTTGTTAAAATTTTTTCAATAGTAATTAAACGAGCTTGTAACGAACATGTTTCATCAAATATAGGTTTAGGGTCAATTTTTAAAACATGGGCAATGGTTATGAAGTCTAAAGTATTATCTAATAAGTTTACAAAAATTTCATTAAAAGGTAAACTACCGTCAGCAGTAAATGTTATATGTAGAGAAGTAAATAGAATACCTAAATCTAACGGATACGTGGCTACTAAAAGAGTAGCTGATTCCGTATCTGTTTCTTCATCTAATACTATAAGAGCTAGTTCATCAGGAAAATCAATCCAGTCTATAGCTTTCCAAACTTCTTGGTAGGTCTTACCAGCTACCGTTAGCTCTCTAGTACCTAAAGCACTACTTAGAGTTACGAGATCAATTTCTTCTTGAGTAGCTTCATCGTTACCTACTACATATTTAGCTAAATAAGTTGAATTAACTAAATGATGAATCTTGGAAGTTCTAGTATCCAAGACTACAACTTCCTTGATTAAATCATCCTGTAAGAACTTACCTTCTTTAGGTGGAGTAACAATTTCGAATATTAACATTACTCGTCTCCTAATAGGTGACTTAGATCCAAATCAGTAAGTTCTTCTGCAGTAAATTCATCTACTAATTCTGGAGTTTCTTCGATATGATAGAAAATATCTTCATATGCTAATTTAAATTTATTAGTAGATGTATCTTTAATGACTACTTGAGTATCGCCTTCTTTACTAAAAATGGTTAGAGAATATTTAGGTTCTTCTTTAGGAGTTTTTTCAACTGTATAAGCTCCTCCAAAACAAACATAAAGAAGATCTCGTTGATGTCTATCATCTTTCAACCAAGCACGAACCTTATCAATTTCTAGAGAAAATTCATCCGAGCTAGCAGTAAGGATATCTATAATTGTTATACTATCTCTTAAATCCAGTACTGTTAGAATATAACTTTCAATATAAACTGGGATTGTAACGCTAGCTTCGTCTTCTTCTTCTGTAATTTCTTCAGGTTCAAATTCATCATTAATATCTAGTTCTACAAAATCTGAGTCTTTAAACTGATTATTGAATTCTTTAAGGGACTGAATTAATTCAATTTCTTTTTTAAGTTTCATTAGTCCGTCAAATTGTTCTTTTCCTGTTAGTCGCATAATGTTCCTCCTAAATTATGAATATAGTTGAATCATAGGTTTTTCTTTGTAGAAATCTTCAATACGAGTTTCTAGAAGGTACCTACCACCTCTGTTGTAAACGTTTAAATACTGGATAAGGATATCATAGTCCAGATGAAGCTGTTCAAGTTCAGCTTGTTTAGTGTCTGCAAGTTCTTCTAGCTTAGAGTATTCCATAGTTTCTTCCTCGGTATAACCAAAGAGTTTATGTTTCAGTCTATTGAAAAACTTGTTACGCTCTATATCCTTTTCTATTATATCTAGTTCAGCATCAGCGTGCGCTTTATCAAAGGAATTCTCCAATACACTAAACATGGATATTTCATGCTGGTTCAATTCGCTTTTGATGAGAAGAGTCTGCTCAAAGATATGTAAGTGTCCTAAAAGCACTTTATGACTAGAATCAAACCCGATATACCAACTTAAAGTTCGGTCATAACCATTTGAACCTAGCGTTTCTATATAGAACTTTAAAGTAGTCTTTTTCCAGATATCATCTTTCAAATCTCTAGATAAATCGTATAGAGTATTAATAATAATATCAGCAGTAGTAGCTACTAACTCAGTGATTAAATCTTCTGTCTTAATCCAGATTCCATAAAATTCAAACAAACTACCTTTAGCTGGAAAGGTAGCTGTTCTGTTTAATGGCGCTGGATGGAAGTCTTTACTATTACTAATAGTGTATTTTTTCCGCATTAGTACCTCCCTCTTTATAAAGTGATTTCTCGCAAAGTTTTAGCTTTCCTGCTATAAACTTTACTCTTTCTTCTAGTCAATTGTTTCTTACATTCATCAAATCCAGTATCTACTAAATCAAAGTAATAGACCGGTTCTCCATTATCCCGTAACCGACCTAACATTTGGGAGGTTAAACTTTCTGATGATGTTGGAATTAGACTGATAACTGCCTGTAAGTTAGCTATATCAATAGCTGTACTTAAAGATGAATCTGTAGAGAAGATAATGTCTCCATCTAAAGCCACTTCTTTTTCAGTAGCTGGAACTTTAGAATGGAATCTAGTTAACTTATAAGCTTCTCCTAACGAATCCTTAGCTAAGTGCTTCTTAGTTTGTTCCAGAAGTTCATCTAAGAGTTTAATGTTCTTAACTAGGATAACTGTTTTTCGTCTAGCTGAACCTTTATTTAGAATTAGGTTATAGAGGATTTGATAGATGATGTTAACATATTGAGAAAAATTATCTTCTTCCATAATATAATTAGTATAGACAGGTACATTAAAGCCTCGTCTACTACTTTTCTTTTGGAAGTCTATTTGGAATTCCATAGATGGTTTAGAATTAAATTTGACTATAATTACATTATGGTATTTTTCTGTTTGGTCTTCAATAGAGTTATTTCTAGAAGTAAATTTAGGGACTGTTTGGTAAATACGTTGATACAGGAGATCTTCCTCTCTATTAGACCTCAAAGGAGTAGCTGTTACATATAAGCTGGATAAGGAAGTTTCCCTATCAATACGAACTATACTATCCATATCTAAATGAGCTTCATCAAAAACCTTCATGGTATAATGTAGCTTATTCAATAAAGCTTCCAAATCATGATCTTCTTCAGTATCTAAATAACGTCCAACAGTTCTATGACTGAATAAGAGAAATTGATAGTTTTTACTAAAATCAATTTTATCAATATTACCATCAGCTACTAAGAGGATTTCATCTGCTGGTATATCTGTATACTGTAAAATTTTCTCTTTCCATTGGTCTAACAATTTTAGGGATGAAACGAAAATTGCTGGAATCTGACCTGTTCGAACCGCATAGGAAACAACGCAAAACGTCTTCCCATCTCCAGTATCTAGAGATAGGAAGCGCTGCGGAATGTTTTGTTGACGGAGAAAGTCTAAAGCTCGAACTTGGATATTACTACGAGGTTCCACCAACATTGAATAACGAGGAGAAAAATTTCTAGGTATACGAATATCATTACAGAATTCATACTCTACAGTATTAGACGGATTAGTGACTAAATACTTAATCAATAGCTCCCTAGGTATACCAGCTGGAATTCTTAATTCTTTAGTTTCTTCATTAAAATCATACATGTGGAAAGTATACTGATGAGATACTTTATCCCACAGAGATAAACGTTTTAATAGAGGGTGGAAACTTTTTTCGCTAGTATAATCTTCAAAGGGTTGTATTGATATATAAGTACTGTGATTAGTAATCTTTTCTTTCTTCATGATTAGTAATCTTTCCGTTGCGAATTGTTTAACATTCTAAACAATTACTGTTGTTTCTTGCTTCAATGATCATGCTCCTCTTTTAGCCGAACCCGAAGGTCACTATGATAGCCTACTTGAAGAGTCTTACAAATCTCCACAAGCGTAAATTCCCCAGCAACTCTGGGTATATCACAAATTTATCTACGTGAAATATTTATAGCAGCATTTAAATCTCGATCTTTAGACATCCCACAATGGTTACAAGTGAATACTCTGTCCTTTAGTTCCAATTTAACTTCTGCTTTAGTTTCACAGTGTGAACATATCTGCGATGTATTTCTTGGATTCACTAGCTCTACCGCAACGTTTCCTCCATATTCTTTTTGAAGCTGTTCCGCTTTATAAATTAACATAGTCTTAAATTTATAAAAAGAACCTTCAGCTATTTTGCGAGCTAGAGAATGGTTTTTCATCATATTGGAAGATCTAAGATCTTCAATTTTAATTAAGTTATATTTTTGAACTATAAAAGTTGTAGCTTTATGAAGTACATCTTCAATCATATTAACTTTATGGTTAGTTTTGCGAAGAAACTTGACTTTCGCTTTTTCTCGATTTTTACTACCCACTTGTTTACGACTGACATTTCTTTGAGCTTTTCTTATTTGACGGTCTATCTTCCTGTAATCTGGAGATGTAAATACAGTACCATCACTAAGTGTTAAGAGGGTTTTCACACCCCAGTCTATACCTACGGTCCCCCCATTTAGAGTATGAGGTTTTCTAGTATTCTTTGGATTAGGAACGTCAAACCTAACTGATATAAAGTATTTATCTCCATTTCTTGAGAAAGTTATAGCTTTTACCTCACCATTAGACCACCTAGGTGCTTCAGCAGTTTTAATCTTAGGAAGAGACTTACCTTTGCCGGTAAATTTAGGAGCTTTAAGTTCTTTTCCTATCCATGTAAGATTATTTTTCTTAATACTTTCTACCCTAAAAGACTGCTTAGCATTCTTTTTAGCTTTAAAGTTAGGTTGACCTACTCGTTTACCTTTACGAGTCCCTCGAGCAGAATCAAATACCTCCTTCCAAGCTTTCCCTAAATCAAGGATGGAGTTAGCATAAGCTTCTTTACTAACTTCTGCTAACCAATCCCGTTTAGGCTTTACCAGCTTAACAAACTGATTCCTAAGAGTATAACCGGAATACACTTTAGTTCCAAGAGATTCTTGTAGAGCTGTATTCCAAGCAAACCTAGCTACATCAAATGATTTATCTAGAAGCTGAACTTGTTCTGGGGTCGGGTATATCCTAGTCTTTTGACACCTTATCATAGTTAATAATTTCACCTCCTTTAATATATTACATAATGATGATATATAATTAAGATTTAATTATATTTCATAAATTTTAAAACTTTCTAAATTCAGACCATGATCCTATGCTATACTAGTTTAAAAAGTTATTTATTTTCAACTGTTCAAATACCCACCCCTTCAGGTTATTCAGCTGTATCTGTTTCAGATTCAGTTTCTGTTTCTTCTGGTAGAGGTTGGTTCAAAAAGTCGATAATAGTTTTATATTGCATTACCATACCCAAGAAGACATCTGGTGTCATGTCTACTTCAGGAATATAGAAATCAGCATCCTTAAAGTAGAAACCGAGTTCTACTAAAGGACGTTTACCTAGATTAGCCTTAATAAGGTCATTAGCTGCATTCAAAATAGACATCTTGTTTTTGCTAGCAATTACATCTTCTGGAATAGTTTGTACTAACTCATCAATTTTATCATCTAAAGTTAAGAGATAACGAACTAGATGGTTTTCATCCGTACGAGGGTCATTCTCATAAGTTTCTAAAGCATCATCTTGAATACCCTTTAAAGAAAAGAGTAGAACTTGGGAATTTTTCTCTTTAGTAAATCTATTTGCAAAAGATTTAGGTAGAATTACAGCTCCATCCACGTCTCGATTTTTGTTGTAAGTTAAAATAAACATATATACTGTTCTCCTTTTTAATTATTATTTTCTACTGGTACTAGATTTTCTGGGATAAACAAACGGTCAAATTCTGAAGTTCCTTGCTTACTAAATAGGTCATTGAAATCAGTTTGAATTTGTTTAGCATTAAGTTGATACATGAAACTCTTAACAGGTGAACTAGAATGGTAAATAGCGTCACTAATTTTACGAATTAGCCATGAACCATCTTTTTGACGACTAGACATACATTCTAGAATAACTTCTAGATGGACTGATTGAATATGAGTTCCTGATTGAAGTAGTAATTCTGTGAAGGCTTGTAGAACTTTACTTGGATTATTCTCGCAAGTTTCCATTAGGAAGCTATTACTTTCCAACCCACGTTCAATCTTCAAGAGAGGTTCTGCGATACCTGAATTCTTAATAGTTAAGGTCAAGAGGTTCTCACAATCTTCTTCCAAATCAGCTAGAGTATAAGAATAAGTTTCTTCTTCTGGATCATAGAAAAGAGCGATATCTGCAAAATAACGGTCTGGTAACATTAAACGTACTGGACTATCAATGTAAATACGTTCTTTAGTCTTAGGATGTAAAATGAAGAAACGTTCCGTAGAATAACGGTTAATATTGTAATTTTCTTTTTCTACTAAATCACTAGCATCAATATAAATGCGTTGACTAATATCTTTAGGTGTAATACCTGCATTTTCATCTAGAGTGAAGTATTCTTTAAAGTCATCTGACCATTCAAAGTTATCAACTACAACTTGAAGGTTGTGTTTAGTTGATAGGAGTTTTTGAGTCATAGGTTCCGTTAGAACTAGGTTAGCAATAGAACCGATATTCATACCATCGTTAACATCAGCCAATTGTCCGTAACATGTATGACAAACTTTATCTCCTTCACGGTTATGACATTTACAAGTAATTGGTGAACGTAACTTAATAGTTTTACCCACTAAATGATCTGAATCTTCAGTAATTAATTTAGTTTCTCCAGTTTCTTCATTAGCTACATAATAGCGACCTACATACAAACTGAGCATTTTATGGTTCTTAATACCCAGAGTAATATATTCAGTAGTACCACAATCATCCACATCAGCAATACGTACATCTTCAGTTAAGATCATAATTTTACGGTTCAAGTAACCTGATTGGCGTACTTGAGTCTTAGAAGTAATCAAGGCTTTACGAGCACCCATAGCATTAGTATAATAGTCATCAATAGATTTCAACCCTTTAGAGAAAGAAGTATTGATAGGCTTAGTAATAACTCGTCCACGAATATCTGGTTTAAAGCCGATTACATTAATAACTTCCCCTAATTGATTCTTATTGATACCAGATTCAGCTCCAATTAATTTACGAATAGAATTACCTTCATCCATCATAATACGGTCAACAGATAATTTCATATTAGCACGTTGTCGTTTAATTTTACTTTCAATATCCACTAGGGTTTCATTTTCATCATGTTGAAATTCTAGAGTTTCTTTAAACACTGGATCCTTCTTAGCTAATCTAGGAACATCAAAAGGATTCAAGGTAACTCCACGTTGGAGTAAGACATTAGTTGAAGAGAAAGTAGCTAACTCACTCAATGCCCATGAAATAGAACGTTGAAGAGTTTCTACTTTATCAGTTAAACAAAGTTTTCTACTTAATTTAATAACCTTATCAAAGAAATCACTAAAGTCATCAACTTTATCTGGTTTAAACATCAACTCTGGTGTCATTTTTAGTTGAAGTTCATGTAAGGGTCTAGATACACATAAGAGAGTTAAGAGCATACCTTTACTCACATTACTTTTAGTAAAACCAGCATACAAGTCAGAAGAATTATGAACATCAGTTCTAATTTCATCTTCTAGCGAGTTGATTATGTCAAAATAACTATCACTTAACATGAGGCCATTAAATTCACTTAAAGAGATAGTAATGTTTTTTTCTGCCATGTTTTTCACATCCTCTTCTATTATTATAGTGGTTCTCCACCAAAATTATAATATATAATTAGAAATCTAATTTATATTATAACACAAAAAACGATAAAATGTAGTTATTTTTTACAAATATTTTTTTTAAACTTGCACCCTAAAAATACCCCTAAGTTCACTACATGGAACTTAGGGGAGGAAAAGTTAAATTTTAGAAGCTCATTGAAGAGTCTGAGTCTTCATCTGATTTAGGTTTAGTGTCTAATTCATTTAATTTATATTCTTCATCAGTAGAATCTTTAACTTGTTTAATTAGATCCCAATCTACATTTCGTAGATAAACATCTTTAGCTAGATTTTTCTTAAAGATACGGCGGACTTCACGATTATCGTCAGTTTCTTCAGGATAATGTAAATTCGTTAGATAATCAATCAACTGTTCTGTTGAACTAATACGCTCATTTAGAGTATCTGCATTCAAAGCAACTGGAGCTGGGAAGGATACCTTGATATACTCAGGGATGATACCATCTGTTCCTTCAGGTGAAGAACTATCCGGTGATTTTTGATTGGCAGAGGTAGATTTTTTATAAGTACTTGCACTCTCAGTTCCATACTCATATTTCCATAATTTTTGAATTATCTTAGTATAGTATTCTGAGAATGAACCTTGGAAACTAAGAATAGTTTTAACAAACCCTTGGTTTTGAATAGCTAATGTACGAGAAAAATCAACATCTGTACTAGCATCAATGTAATTATATGGAACTCCAGTTGAGCGTTGAGCGCTACGAAGGAGACGGTCTAATTCATTATCATCCACATCTACTTGCATACCCGGTACTACGTCAATATCAAAAGCTCTAGCTCCATCTGTTACAGGAATGTAGAAGTTTTCTAGAGAGCCAATTTGTCTCATAACTGTAGTAATACTATTTTCATTAGATAAGAAATCATTAGGAATTTCTTTACTACGGAGATCTCTAATTAACCCTTCAATAATACCTTCAAAGTCATCATCTAAACCATTCTCTACATAGAAAACACGTTTATCTCGACCTTGATTAATCTTAATCATCATGGTATTCAAGACATTAATTAAATAGAGTTTAGCAAAGAAGAGACCATTCTTATAGACTGATTTACCATAAGTTTCAGAACTTTCCACCTTATTATGAATAACATCTTCAGGTTCTAGGAAAGTAACTGCAACTTTTTTAGTAATTAGGTAATCATTCTTTAATAAAGATAGAATTACTTCACGGAATTCACTATTATCTTCTAGGAAACGTTTATTGATTTTCTCAGATATACCTCTAGAAAAAATACGAACTAAAGCATCATAAGCTTTAGCCGTATTACCTTCAGTAGCTAGTTGCCCGTTATCAGTATGAGTGAAAGATGTTCCGCCAACCACACTTTGATTAACTGATGAACTTCCAGAACTGTTAGAATCTGAATTTAGAGCTGAAGTCATAGATTGGAGGAGAGTAGTGTTTCCTCCAGTATGACCTAGGATACCATTAATATCTTGATCGATAGAACGGTCGAAGTATAAATACCCAATACATACGTGGTCTAATTCTAGTTTAATAATATCATCAGGACGAATATGTTTAAAATAAGCCCCTTGAAGATTACTAAATTCTTTATAAGCTCGTTTTTTATCAGTTAAGAGAGTTTCTGGATTTTTAACTACTAAGAGATTATCTTTGACATTAGAAACTACTTCTTTAATAATATCAGTAGGGTCATTCTTATTAGTTTTTTCATCTATATGTAACAGATTGTCAGCTGTTTCATTTAGATAATCTCCTAATTGACTCATTACCTTATCTTGGAAGATATCTTCAGTAATATATTCTCCTTCATCTTTCAATAAATATCCATCTGAGCTTTCAGCTACATCTTCGCTTAGAACTTCAATAAATTCATTCTTAATAGGGCGAACAATTGTAAAATCATCTCCTAGTAATAGGGAGTCCCTAACTGAGTCTTTAATAAATTGATCGATACCAAATTTTTCAGATAAGTCTTTAATTTTACTTTCAAAAACTAAACGTTCAGTTTCAGTTAAAGAATCATCTTTAGAGCCATCATCATAAGAGAAGAAAGCGTTCTTCTTAGAAAAATCATCCGGTGATAGAATTGAATCTCGTAGAACGTCTAAGGATGTAGATAGTTCAGGAATATACTCATCAATAACTCGATAGTCATTGTAACGATTAATACGTTTACTATCCATATTAGTGATTCCATCCATATCTAAAGAAGCATTCAAGAGATTTTTCAAATCATGTTTACGTTCTTCAGTAGAAACTCGAATTTTATTAGTAGATGAAGTTCGGTGTACTTGATTATTATACATAATCTGAGTGAGAGTATCCATCATCCCGTTTTTATCTCGATGTTCTGTATTACGGTTAGATATAGCTCGAGTTTTCTCTCTCAAACGGTCAATATTATCTCTCTCAACTATATTGGCTGCAACGTTATATAACTGTTTATTAATTTGTTCGTCAGCATTCTTTACTGTTTTCTTTTCTTTAGCCACGTTAGCCCTCCATTCTTATACTTTGTAGACAATATAGAGCTGTTCAACTTTATAATAAGGGTTAGCAACAGTAACTTTCAAACAACCCCTATCAGTCTTAACTGTAGATTCTAAGAAGTCAAAAGTGGTTGGTGAATAAGTTGTTTCCTTATCAGTGGTTCCGGGAATCTTCTTAGTTTTTTTAACTACTCCAACCATATTCTTACGTAATAGACGAACGTTAACTCCATCCGGTAAATAATTTTTAGAATAAACGTTCCCTGTATTTAAATCCATATTGATTTCTAAGATATTAGTATCCCCTCTCCCACCAAAAGAATCATCTAAGAAAGTATATGAGGCTGGGTGAGATGTTACTAAGGTTGGAGTATATTTAGTTTCTAGGTCATCACATGTTTCATTATATAACTGAACGGCAGTTGGATTAACTTTGAAAGTTCTAGAAGTTCCATTAGGAAGAACAATATTGATTTGGTCATCATATAATTCAACTACTTCTGGCTGTTGAGCTTTAGTTAAGTATTCTAACATGGGCTCTAGTTCAAGTATATCAATAGAGAAATTTACTTTATCTAGAATATCTAAGACTGGTTTGACATAGCTACTAGTTCTATCAATATCAATAGTAACAAGTGAAGGAATTGTTTCTGATTTAGGAGTAGTAAAGACTAAACCGTCAAAGAAAGAAACCTGCCAATGACCACCTTTATCTTTAGCAGGTTTCTTTAAATCTTTAACGATTTTCTCCATTAATTTAAATAAACGGTTATAAACTTTCTCTTCAGTAACTTTAGTCAAGCATTCCATTTACGAGTTCCTCCATTTCTTGATAGTTAGGTAGTCCATAATATTCAATACCAAATTTAACAGCATCCCTAGAATTATAAGCATCAATAAAGTCATTAGTCTTATCTTCAACTATCCCAGTAACTGGATCCTTAACCATGTATCGTAAAGCACCCGTAAAGGTTTCAGGAGCAATATTAAAAGCAATTTGAATGTTAGGATATAGGGAACTTAAGTCTAGGTCGGTAACATGTTTGAAGATAAATTGAGAGAGATTACCGTTACCCATATCAATACCGATATTGGCGATTTTATTAGGGTCACCAACGAACGCTCCTTCTTTCTTTTCTCCAGTGTGGGGATAAAGTCTAGATCTATTATTAGATAGAATCATATTGTGTTCTTTGCGATAATAGTATTCAGTCATATTACGCAAACAAATAGTTTTCTTCAACGCTTTATTGATACGAGTTGAAGTCATAGTTGCAATACTCTTAAGGAGGTCAAGGTGACACATCTTCTTCTCTAATAGAGCTAGTAGCATGGTATCATGAATACTATAACGGATGAAACGATAATAGTTACGTAAGAAGGCGTTAGTAACATCTGTTCCATCTTCTTCCTCGTCTCCTTTATCATCAGCACCTAGATCAATTTTATGTTCACCCAACTCTTTATTAGTGACAAAGTCCAAAGAATAACTTTCTAGTACTCCCATAGGTTTAGTAATATTAGCATATGTAGCCAACATATCAATCCATGAAGTATAAGAAGCTGTAATGAAGTTAGATGAACGGTCTGATACAGGTTTCTTAGGGTTAGGTTCTAGTCGATAATACGCATTTTTATATGGAAAGTCATTACTACTAAAAGCTTCATTAGGATCAAAACCTAAACGAATCAACCGATTATAGAGAGTTGGAAAGTCAAAGTCTAGATTCCAAGCTCCACAAAAATCAGGTTTTTCTTTATTATTAAGGTCATCTAGAAAAGTAAGAATTAAATCAGCTTCTTGATCAAATTCTTTAAAGTTCAAAGTGAACTTAGGAAAATCTTTTCTATAATACTCATTAACTTCAGTTTCTAACTCTGAGAAGCGATTTTTAAAATCAGCATAAGTTTCTGTATTGTATTTAAGTACATACATATACATATTTTGAGTTTTCTCTACAAAGAAACTAATAGCATTAACAGGAGCTAACGCTTCTTCTGGATTAGGGAAACCTTCAATATTAGTACCATCTACCTCAATATCCATGAACGATTTTTCATTATCAATGAAGTTGTCATCTGGATTATGTTTAGTATTAAACGCTTGAATGTAGAAGTCTTCGATATTAATATCAGAACCATGAACTCTACCATCCATTTGAGCAGCGTCTTTAATATTCTGCCAAGCTTCTCTGGTATGACTCTTAGTAGCAAATTGCCAAGCAGCATTTAAGCTAGGGTCATTAAGTTCATTGACAATTGTTTTCGTAATACTCTTATTATAAGCGGTAACTGGGTAAGTTCGTTCCTCTTTAATAGCATTAACAAACTTCCCATCCCATTCTTCAGGTTTAGTAATATGAAAAGTAATAGCTGGTTTTTCAATTAGCTGCCAACTTTTTCCATGTTCATCATCTTTAGATACTAAGATTACTTTATCAAATGAATCTTTAGATCTCTTACGATTAATGTAAACTGTTTTCAAAAATTGTTTCTTCACGTTTCCTTTCCTCCCACTAAAAATAAGATGATAGATTGTTAGCCTATCATCTTAATAATTTTTATAAATAATTGACTTACCTTCCATAATAGACTTATCGGTTATATCAATTTTACTTTCATACCCGTTCAATAGAATCAGATCAACATCATCGCTATAAAATTCATTATTGTGAGTGATGATGAAAGTCTGTTCAACTCCTAATAATTCCATTTGACGATTAATTACCCCAATAAAGCTCTTACGGTTATTAACATCTAGTTCCGCATCCATTTCATCTAAGTAGATAATGTTATAACCACCACAATCATGCATGATTTTACCTAGCATAGATAGGGATAGACTGATAGATGTCATTGAACGTTCTCCTTGAGAAGCTAGGTTAATATCTTCTAGATTATTACCGTTTCCTTTAAGGATTTCAATACGAAAGTCTCGTTTACCTAAAACAAACTTAAGTTGATAAGAACCTTTATACGCTACATCTAGTAACTCATTAGCGCTTTGAGAGATAGATGTCAAGTAATTTTCTGTAAAGATCAATGGAATACCCTTCTTAGGGTCTAAAGAATCTTGAACCACTTTATAGGTAGCTCGAACAGCACTAATCTTATTCAAACGGTCAACGCTATCTGTAATTAGATAATGGTCTTTATCTGCTTGGTCCAAATCTACTTTAGTTTGATTGTATTCAGTTTCAGTAGCTTCCAAACTTGGTTTAGTGGTTGCTAATGATGTTCTAATATCTGCTAAATCAGAGTTATACTGAACGAAGGCATCTTGACGACCTTTTAACCCTTCGAGAGCATGTTCCAACTCAGGTAGTTTAATCAAGTTATCTCGATTTTTACGAAGCATACCTGAAGCTAAGATATAGGTATCACGTTTCTTAACTACTGTTTTGTAAGTTGGATCAATCTCAGTAAGTTTAGTTGTTAAAGTTGAGTTTTCAGTTTTAAGAGAGTCGTTCTCTTGATACAGATTATTAATGATAGCTAAATTACTCAATGATTTTTCTACATTACTTAATTTTTCTTTAACATCAACAAGACTTGTTTGTTTGTCAGCCAGAAGAATTGCTCGATCAATAGTCTTAACTGTTCTTTCAATGCTGTCGTGTAGTTTATTTGGCTGATAGAGGAAATCACCAGTACCAATATTAATGGTAAAGGCTTCTTTATCATCATTATAAGCTTTAGTAACTACAGCTTTATAGTTACGATTGAATTTTTCTAAATCATCTAACTCTACACTAATATCAACGAGTCTACCTTCTTTTTCTTTAATAGTGAAAGCTAATTCATCAATTTTAGCAGCAATATCATTAATAGTGACAGCTTTATCTTTAAAGCCAATAGCAGCTGCTACAATAGGGCAATCTTTAGCATGTTCTGCATATTCTTCAGTGTGGTTTAAGATTTCTAAGAGACCGCTTTCACGATTAATCTTATCATATTCAACTTTCAAGTTTTTCCAAGTTTCTTTTAATGTCTCAACATCTTTAGTTGTTTGAGTATATTCTTCTTCCAGTTTCTTCCAAGCAGTACGATCAGTTAAATCTGGTAGGAGATATTCAGTAACAGCTTTAGGAGCGGTATTAATAAGATGGTCAATGTAGGTAGATAGATTAGAAATTGTTTCTTTGAATTTAGGTAGCTTAACATTCTCATTAAGTTCTATAAATTTCAATAAACCACTATCAGCTTTTAACTCACCCAAGTCTTTTTCAATAGAAGTCAGTAAAGTGGTTAATTCGTCTTTACGCTGTTCTAGACTTTCTTGAGAGGTATCACCCATGCTTTCAATAAGCTTAATATTCTTAGCGATTTTAGATGTATTATCTTTAATAGATTTTTCAATCTCATCGCTATCATTTCCCAACTTCATAATTTCAGCATCTAACTCACTAATCTTAACCTGTAATTTATCTAGATACTTATTAGTGAAGTCTAGATCGAAAGCGTTTTCCGGTTTAATAGCTCGGTTATTCAAGATGTAAGTTTTATTAGCTCCAATTTCAGCTTCTAAACTAGAAATTTCTTCCAATAAATTTTCTGGATAAGCAGCTAATTTTTCTAGGATATTACTTTCTTTAGATCTTAAAACTGCCAGTTCTGAACTTAAATTAGTCTTAACTTCATCTAATTTACTTAAACGACTTTGTAACTTAGCTCGATGAGCTTCATTTTCTTCAATATCTCCATAACGTTCTAGAGACACATTAATTGTCTTAATTTGTCGGTCTAAACTATTTAAGCGATCGCTAGATAATTTAAAAGCATCCAAAAACCGATCAATATTAGGAATGAACTTGTTAATGTATTTCTTACGGTCAGTCATACTTTGATCGATGAAGTTACTTACATTATCTCCGAGACGTCCTAAGACGAAATAATCTTTACTAATATTGAGTTCACCTTCTAAGATAGTTAAGAAGCTACGAATAGAACCAGTATCATTTAGTTCTTCGCCATTTTTCTTGATATAACTCTTATTACCTGAAGAAGATCTACCGTAGTAATGAGTAATCTCATACAGATCTTCTCCTTTACGGATTTTAATAACCTTAGTAGCTTTCTTTTCACCTTCTAACAGAGCCATTTCACGGTTATCATTAGTTTCTCGATAAGGTTGCAGTGATGATAGTAGAACAGTTTTACCAGACCCATTATCTCCCAATAACAGAACTTTGTTGTTCTTACTCTTAGTAAAATCAAGAACTACTTTCTTTCGTCCTAGTCCAGCATAGACATTGACGAAATTTTCTAGTGATAAATATTCAATTTTCATGAAATTTTCCCCTTCTTCTTTTAATAATTAATTGATAGATCTAATTTAAAATTAAATTAATCAATTCAATTCTATAATATATTTTTAGCGAACGTTTTAGGAAACCCCTATGAACTTATTAGTCCATAGGGGTAACCTATACTTAACCTTCAGTTAATTCTACTAATGGAAAACTACGAACAGGTGTAACTGCTTGTTCCAGTTTTTCATCAATTTCAGTAACTTCTAAGTTAGTTAAAATATCTACCAAGTCTTTAGCATGTGCTTCTAGATAGTCGTCAGATACAATAGTACCATTATCTGTAGGAGCGGTGCTTAAGACTACGAATTTTTCACTAGCAATGTCATATGCTACTTCTAGCATTTCTTTATCGCATAATTTTTGAAGGGTAGTGAATTGTTCTTCTAAAGTTTCTGTTTCTGAATCATCACCAGTAGAGAAACCATCAATAAGAGCTTCAGCCGCTGCTAAATTTTCAGTTACATCAGTCTCATCTTCATCAGTACTTTCTTGTTGGGAAACTAGGTTAGAAATTTCATCATCTTTCATACTAAAGATATTAGCGATCATTTCTTTAACTAGAGCTGAATCAGTACCATTTTCATCAGTGAGAGATTTATTAGCATTAAATTCTTTAATCTTAAGTTCTTCAATATTACGGCGAATATCTGACATTTTAGAGATAACCGATACTCTAGAAGTTGAAATTGAATTTAATACTTGGTTTTGTTGGGAGATAAATACAGTAGAACCTCGAGTAGTTGATTTACTAGCGTTCTTTTCAGAAGTTACTTCGCTATAGAGAGCATTTAAACGCTCTAATTCAGTTTTTAGTAAATCATATTCTACCATTAAAGGTTCTAATGATAATTTTAACTGTTCTAATGCCATATATATCCTTTCTACTTATAGATTGAGTTTATTTAGGGAAGGGTTCGGTGGTTAAATAAGTTATTGTACCAGTCCATACTCTGTTACCTTTGTACGCACTAGTTAATCTTAAAGAACCATCCGTATTTATATGTAGAATTGACCAACCACCAACTTGGTTAGACACGTTACCAAAAAGTTGCATATGTACTTCTGTCGTAGGTCTAAAACCGGCGGGCATGGTTTCATTAACCGTATGGTATTCGCAATCGAGATTAAGGTTGGTAACTGCTCTCAACCATACAAAGGTTACAAGATTACCCATACGAACTAATTTACCCTTTGCATTATAAGGTAGAGCAATATCTTTTTCAGCTCTACCAGTTTGAGTGACTACATCAAATTTAGCGTCTGCTCCTTGAATGGCATAGTATTTCCAATCACCCCAAGTTCCTTCAGTTTTAGTTCTGAAAGCTGAAGTTTTAGCCCAGAAGTCTACAGCTTCCTGAAGTATATAATTACTATTATGTTTAGTAACATGTAGGTAGTTCCATCCCCCAGAACCAATCGGTTTATCAGCACCTTCATTAATCATATGAAAACCCGTATTCATTTCTTTGTTCCAGTTATGATCATCTACTAGTAGAGCTTTACCTTCACTATCAGTTACTTCCAACATCTGAATCTTATTATTTCCATGATAAATGTCACCACCATCATGATACACAGATCCATAGATATCTAACACTCCTCTAGAGTGGAATTTACCAATACCAATACCAACGTCTTTATAAAAATCCAATAAGACGTAACCAGTAGGTATAATAACTCGCACCACGTCACTACCAAATTTATCAGCCAGAGTTACTTCAATTTCATAAGAACTAACAATTTCCAACCCCGGTATATCTTTCTGATTAGAAACTCCATTTTCTGTAAATACTGTGGTCCAATTAGTAGTACCAAATTTTCGATATTTAGTAGTAACTGTATATGTATTAACATTAGCTCCAGCACTATTAGTAACAGAACTTACTGTTACGGGTTTAATAATACGTACGGTAGTGGTAGGATTATTTAACCGAGCTATATTAGCATTAGTAATCTTAGGTAAACTATACGGTCTAACTGTTAAATTCAGACTTTTAGAGGCAGTCATTCCCCGACTATCAGTAACCGTTAGAGTACTTGCAACAGTTCCGGTACCTATTTTAGTTTTATCTAAGTCTAAGGTTAATGAAGATGTACCACCATTATTAGCTCTATATGATCCAACTGTAAAATCATAGTTCTTAATAGTAGCACCGTGCTGTCCGGTGGCTACTGAACTTAATTTAACGCTGGATAAACCTTCTACTAAAATCTGTTTACTACCAGTAATACCAGTTACTTTAGCTACTGTATCTTCATAAGTTAAAGAACTAATACTTGGTCCCATACTAGATGGAACGGTTACTGGAGCTGAATAATCTTTAAACCCTACTAAAGCTCCATTTTCCCAACCAGCAGCACTAGTTGAAGTTATTAAACGGAAGTTGCATGTTGGTCTAGAAGAGTTGGGCGATCTATCAGCATACCCTGCCGGAATAGTAATATTAGTATTACCTCCTCTAGCTCCACGTAGAATTACTTCACTCGCATTACCATTAATCCAAAATTGCATATGGTAATAGAAAGAAGATGAATGAGAGGTTATGTTAAACGTAGAAGTTTTACCAAACTCTAATCCAGAAGGAACGCTCATAGTACCTTCCCTAGGAATACTATCCAGTGTCCATGTATGATTTCCAATATTACCACTACCAAAGGCTGGAACGTTGATTGAAAAACTACCACTAATCCCAAAAGTTTTAGTACCGTCAGAATTATGTCCTACACGAACACTTTTACTAAAGATCCCTTGATTACCACCAGCTCCAATACTTACTCGACCAGACCAGCCTTGATTATTCCCGTTAATATTGATTGAACCACTACAAGAAGCATCTGATAGATAGGTTGACCCGTTATTAGACTTCAAGTGCATAGTGGCTGTAACGTCTGTATAGTTACCTGCATTATTTTTAGAACCGGACCATGTTATATAAATCCCGAAAGAGTTATAATTAGAAAAATTTGTAGTACCAGTTGATCCTGATAAAGTCATTTATTAAAGTTCTCCTTCCTATATATTTTCATAGGGAAATGTTAAGAGAGCAAAATAACCCCTGAATCTTTAAATAAAAGATTCAGGGATTAAGAAAAGATTATTTAATCCAACGAACTACCGTATGTTCATCATTATATTTTTGGAATTGGTGCTTACCGATTTGAAAAATATCAGTAATTGTACCATTTGTAATATAGAATTGCTTACCTGAGATATAAGCGCTAACTATACCATTTTCGGTGAATTCCAAACGGTTATTAGTCAAATTCATCTTCATAGATTGATTGTTATCTGAGATGGAAATACCATTATCACCAATTTTAGAAATAAGATTAGTGAATTTGAAAGTGACTACTTGTTCTTTGAAAGCATTTAAGTTAGATTCTGCTTTAGCAGCAGTTGCAGCTATATCTTTATCATGCTTACCAGTATTAGGAGCTATGAAGTTATTGAAGGAGTTATTAACTGAGTCTGCAGTAGATTTAACGTTATCCAAATCAGTTTGGTCAGCTTTACTACTTATAGAAGAGTTAATTTCACCAATTTTATTTACATAGTCCTTGATATTAACCGTATCATCTAAACCACGTTTAGTATATTCTTCTACCCATTTAGGATTTAATGACCATTCAAAATCTTTATAAGATAAAGATGGTTTCATACCAGTACCCACGTACTTAGGTATATCAGATTCTTTTTCTTGCCATGGAGTTGGCACATCTGAAACTTCTAGTTTAGGTTTACGGAAGTAACGTTTATTATTAGTGGTAGCATCTTTTGGACCATAAAATGAAACGATAATCCAAACATCTTGACGGAAATTATTTTGGAAAGTATAGTATATACGTTTCCATTTATTCATTTCATTGATATTTTCACCCGTAAATTTTTCTATCGGAATGGCAATTCGTTGAAGAAGAGTAGAACCAACTTCAGTACTATGGAGCTCTATAACTGCTACTTCTCGATTTACACGGACGTTTTCCTTATAATCAAATGATAAAGTTAACGCTGATGTTTTAGACACCCTAATAAATTTTCTAGTATTATTATCGTTATTATTACCATAATAGAAATAATCACCGTTTGAAATCTCAACATAGTTTTCCCCAGAACCATCATTGAAAACAGAACCTTGGGATAGCCATTGCCATTGACTGATATCACGAAAATCACTATTATTAATTAAGTTTGGTCGTGGTTCTGATAGTGATGGTAATAAGAAATCATCATCATTAGAATAGACCGTTATAGGTTTTCTAGCTGGGTTGAGTTCCCATTTATAGTCAGCTGGATTGTCACTATCTAAGATAGCTGTACCCATATAAAGGGGTTCTGATTCAGTATAAGAATCTTGTGGGTTTAGGGTGAAGACTTCCTTAAGGTTAGCTTCAAGGTGAACTTTCATTTCACCAAACTGTGCGCTTTGTAAATAGACATACGGATTAGCTTTGGAACCTTTTTCAAATTGAATTCCAGAGAACCATTGGTCTGTATTACCAAAACTTCCTAAGTGTCTAAACAAGAGGTGATTCTTAACCGTTTTATCAGATGTTGGGAACGCATCTTTCATGGTATAAGTAACCCAATAACGTTCCCAGTTAGAACTCAATGTAAAATCAATACTACCATCGCTTGCAGTAGTTGTAACATTTTGATTACTTTTACCAGTTTTAACTTGAAGGTAATTAGCGTTACCATATAGATAAACTCGAACTTTACCATTACCTTTAGCCCAGAAACTTGCAGTATAAGTTTGACCAACTTCAAGAGCTGCGAACGCATTAAACTGGAAGATCTCGGCTTGTGTAAAAGTTCCTTTAAGATATCTAATAGGGAAGCCTTCAAATTTAGAATCATTCCATATAGTAGATGAACCAATGATATTACTACCAGTAAATGATTTAGAATTTTCTAGATAGTTATGGGGAGTCCATACCATATAGTAAAATCCTTTAGTTTTCAAAGCATCTTCATTAAGAGTTGCAGTATATCTAGCAATGTAAGTACCCGGATTTGATGGAGCTCCTCCATTAATCAGAGTCCAGTTACCAGCACCCCACGATTTGACTGAGAAAGAAGTTCCTCCACCATATTTAACCGTATATTTAAACAGTGCACTAAGTTTATCACCAACTTTAAATCCTAAATCTTTCAAAGTCTTACTATGGTCTTTAGAGACCCATCCCAGATCTTGGTAACTCACATTAGGACCTTGTTCATTGTTATTAAGCTCAATGAATGGAGCCGGAGCACTTTTAGCATAATTAGCCGTATCCGAACTAAAGATCAGTATATTCTCTTGAGGTTTAGTTTTAGTAAATCTATCCTTACCATCAGGACTCCAAGCATAAGCTGTATACGTACCTATCTTAGTCGTATTACCGCCACCACCACTCAAATCAAATACGATATTACCATCATTGATTTGGAAGCTAGTTTTGGTTTGTCCATTAACTATCAAGTTGATTCTATTATCAGTCACACTAATTGTAGCATATTTACTATCAGTTTGTGATTTATTGTAATAGTTATCACTCAGTTTCTTACCAGTAGTAGTACTAGAAACCGTCAAATCAATACTCTTAGCTGTAGTTTCAATAGTTGATTTAAGCTGGTTAAGAATTTTTGATTGAGCTGATCCAGTTGCATTAGTTAAATAGGTATCAGAAGTAGTAACGCTCCAACCAGTAATATCTTGAATTACATTACTAATCTGTTTACGAATTACACTGGCTGTATTAGTGGTATTATCATTTAACGTTTTGTAAATCTTATTCAAGAGATTAGTTCTAGCTGTATAATAATCTTTGAAGGTAGCTTTAAACGTAGCGGTGTTAATATCTGAAGTAGTACTCATATTAGCTAATAGAGGGTTTACAAAGTTAATCAAAGAATTATAACGAGCAGTATACGTATTTCTTTCATCAGTTGCTCCATAAGTATTAGCTTGAGCTACTAATAACGGATATTCAGCTTTAATAGTTTCAATTTCTCTAGAAACTTGAATTTTTTCTAAAGGTGTTAGCTTACTATCAGCAGCCATATCCGCTATATCAGAGTTAGCTTTATCAGCTTTAGCACGGACAGCAGCTAAACGTCTAGCATAATCATCTGGACTAGGTGACCATTGAGTAGCAACATTACCAGCTTCAAGTTTTAAGTGTTTATAATCGACAATACCTTCATCAATTCTTGTATAGAAACGGAGGAGACGAGTATTTTCATTAGTAACAGTGTAAGTTACTTGGAAGTGGTTCCAATCACTATTTTGAACGAATGGTCTGTCCCATTTAACTTCAGCACTATGCCAAGTACAAGCATAACTTTTTACTTGATTACCACTAACGTTATCTTCTTCTAACTTAAAGATTGAAGATGGAGCTGCACTATTATAAGGAGAATTAAATGCTCGAATATAACCACTAATGGTAACTTTATCACCTTTTGTTACTGGAAGTAAACCATTATTGGAAGCAGATAGATATAAATCATTAGAATGTCTACCCGCTCCAATATTTCTTAAACGGAGATATTTAGTTGAATCACTGTTATCAGTTAACACTTCAACTTGAGGTTTCCAAGTATTAAACCAAGATTTAGTATAATCATCTGGAGCAAAATGGTATGCTACATAATTAGAACCCGGATTAAGGAGAACTTGAACGTTAGTTAAGTAAAAATCAACCGGCTGACCTTTAGGGACGTAAATTATTACTCGAATACCACCGATATCTATAGGTAATTTAAAGTTTTGAGCAAAATAATTGTAACGGTTAGTATAATACTCATTTGCATTGATAGCCCATCCAGTAGCTTGAGAACCATTGAAGTTTCCATTTCTATCAAAGAAATGAATAATAACCTGAACCTTACTTCCTGTATTTTCTTTAGCTAGAGCAAATGATAAATGAATCGTATCACCAGCGTTACCAGTCATGTTATGAATTACTTGTTGTATTCCCGGGAAATTCGTAGCTGAAGGTTTATTGTGGGATATATAAATACCCGGATAGTTATACTTACTGATTGATTTTTGATAGTTTAAGGTGTAAGTAGTACCTTCTTCTTGCATACTCCAATTATCTAAACTAGTAAGAACTCCGTTCTTGATATAGTTTTGATAGGGAGCCATAGTAGATCTAGTTTTACCATTAGCTAAAGCGAAGTTATCCGTGTGCCAATAATCTTGATTTTCTAAGAAATCACTATTCATCAACCAGTTTCTACCACCATACGTAAAGTTATTGGCAGTTTCAGTCCATTTATAAGCTGATGGATTTGTTGGGGCAGTTGTAGCTGTAGTTGTACATACCCCAATATATTTCTTACCTAACGATTCAGTAGTACTAAAGTCCACTGTACCATCAGCACTGTTAGCCCAAGCGTTATACATTCTCATTGTTTGTCCTTGACGAACTTTTACAAAAGAGAAACGTTTAGTACCAACACTGTGGCCTTCTAAAGAAATAGCGATATCTACATACCCACTATCAGCTGAAACACCAGTGATAGTTACAGTGGTACCTGAATATGATGCTGTACAACCTGATGTAGTTAAGTTAGTAATAGTAGGAGTAATAGCTCCAGTACCCTTATAAGCGGTAACTGTAGTTGTATTATTAGTTAAGTTACCTAGTAAGGCTCCACTTTCATTAGTAGGGAAAGCCGTAACTTCACGACTCAAATGAACAATGTAAGCATCAGAACCATCTTTAGCTTTAGTTACATTAACATAATTAGTTAAAGTAGCGGCTACTCCAGCTGATTTACCGTTAACAGTTAAACCGACTGTAATATTATTGGTAGCCTTCAACTCACTGGCATTAATAGTTAATACTCCACTAGTTCCAGCAGCTGCACCATTTTTAGTCCAAGCGTAAGATGTTGGAGTGAAATTACCAGTAATTCTAGGAGTTAAAGTTATTTGAGTGATTCCTACAGCATTATTATCCTTATCAAATGAGAAGATGAATCCTTTATTAGAAACAATATCCATTGAATAAGAATCTGTACCATCTTTAACAACATAGACCGTTTGGTGATCCCATTCTTCAGTGGTATTATTTGGATTATAAGCGTAAATCGTAAGATAACTACAAGCAACGTTACTGATGGTATAAGTTTCACTTGCTACAGATCCAGTAGTTATAGTTTTCAACTGAGTTCCGGCAGAATTAAACTCAATAACCTTATAAACCGCTTTAGTAGGAACTGTTTCCCCATCAGAAAACTTATTAACTGTAGCAGTGATTGAAGCTGGAGAGAACGTATTAGTTGGGTTTTTAGTTACTACTAAGTTTGATAGAGACATATCATAGTAGTACGGATTCTTACTACCTTGGTAAGGTATATAGGAACCTTGATACTCACCCAAATAAATTGAGAATCTAAATTCTACATCTAAAGTTTGCCCGTTTGGTACATTAATATTAAATTCAGCTAAGATTTGAGCTTTATCTAAACCAACTGGGCAGTTAACAGTATCAATTACTCGTTTTACTGCACCAACTTGGTTATTTTGTATAAATAATTGACCTGTAGTACCTTGTTTGTAAAATGTAGCTTCTTGACAAGCGGTAACGTAACAACTTTCAACATAAGTAGATTTATTATTACGGGCTTCCATAAGGAAAGTATATGAAACTCCTTCAGTCAAACCATCTACTTTAGGTAAATGGAAAGCTACACGCTGTACTGCACCAGTAGTATTTTTTAGGTAGAATTTCGCCCAACCATTACCGGTTGGTGAAATTGTTGAAGGATTTGTTGCCGTATAATCAAATGGAATATACGATAGATTATAACCCGGTAACAAAGCGGGAGTAATATTGGTAGCAGCTGAACCATTAGCACCGATACCACTATATTCCCAAAACGTACTAGTTGTATTGTCACTATATGTTAAAACTGTTCGTTTCCAAATATAAGTTCCATTTGGAGCAGCTTTTGGCGAAGTAATAGATCCATATCTATTTTCATCGGTAATAAGTGGAGTACCATTCGGATCAAATATTTGAGCGTCATAAACACGATAAGTGGTAGTATAAGAACCTGATACTTGTTCCAGCTGTATGTACATCTGACCTTTAGTCTTTCCAGCTGGTACAGTAACTTTACGTTCCCAAACAGTTAAACCATCTTCACTAGGTTCACCAACTTGATTAAAATTAGCAAGACCGTCAAATGGATTACCACTAGTTTGTTCTGTATACCAAATTCCCCCTCTAATAGGAAGATTACCTTTAGTTTTTTCAGCAATGATACGAACTGTATAAGTTCTTCCGCTCGTTACATTAAACGTATTACCAAATACATGGTCTCGACTAGGACAATCATAGACACCTAAAGGGTGTTTACTAGCACTTAAACCATGCCAGAACGTAACTATTGTTGATGTAATAGAACGACCATTTGTACCAGTTTTAGATTTACTGATAGATAGAGTCTTACTTACTTCTTTACCTTTATAGGTAGCTTTAATCGGAATTGAGAAGCTATCCACTGAAGAACTCAAAGCTGTTACAGTATAAACCCCACCTGAGCTAATTGTAAATGTATAATGAGAATCATTCCTACTATAAGAGAAAGTAGCTGAGTTTGTTACATCTGTAGATCCATAAAAGACTTTAAATGTACCAGTAAGTTGAGCTAAGTCACTAGAAGCAACTGTACCTGTAACCGTAGCTGGAACTGAAATACTTTCATTAGTCAACCATCCCACTAGAGCTTGAGAACCATCAGTAACTCTACTAATAGTTTCAGTATCACTATAAGTGGTACCTTCACTATCTATATGAGAATTAACTTTAAGATAATCATACGCTCCCATAGCTGAAACTGGTAGGGTTAAAGTAGAACCTGTAACAGTAGGTTGTGTTGTTTCAACATTAGTGAAATCTTCAGGGGCTGGACACCAAGGTGTTCTCTTAGGACCAACTTCAGCTTTTATTTCTTTAAACTGAATGCTACCATTAGCTACATAATCGACACGGAAACCTAGTTTCCAATATTCATTCTTGAGGTGGTCACCACCAATTACAGTTGATGCACTGAGGGTAGTTTCTCCACTAGCGGTTGTTGGACGGTCATTAGTGCTTTTAAAGTTAGGACCGTCTAATCTACCACCATTCCAGCCAGTTGTACTAGCTTCAGTTTGCATAAACAACTTAATGTTTTTACCACTAACTGCAACCAAATCTTTCCATTTTAATCTAACACTAATAGTAATCACATCACCAACTTTTAGATTAGCTGGTTTGTAAATATTATTAGTCGTAAAGCATTCATTTGCAATACCAGTAAATGATTTATGTTCAACACTCCAGTTTTTACTTGAACCTCTAGCTAAATTTCGACCTTCACCTAACTGAACTGCATCCAAAGTTGTACCAGTATTAGAATTATTTTTATACCCAGTAACTTCAAATATAGGATTTCCAGTCATATTGATTAAGGTAGCTGGAATTTTAATAACTTGATTAGTTGGTTTAGGTTGATTATCGCAGTCATATGCGAAATAACTACGGTCAGCATTTATTGAGAGTAACTTAGCATCCACACCATTAAGAGAAGCTTTAGATTTTGTAACTGTAAAGATACGATTATAAACTTTTCCTTGATAGATAGCAGAGAAACCTAAGTTTACCACATTCAAACTATTAGAAATATTCGTTACTTGATAGTTACCAGTAGTTGAAATAGAAGCAGTTACTCCTAAATCAGTAAAGTTAGGTACCCATTCAGTAGGAATATTAGAACCATATCCAACCAATACCTTAGTTGTATATGAGCTACCTACTACGCCAACTCCATTGTTAAGACCGATACGTAGAGTAATGTAACTAACTCCAGTTAAAGCACTGGCTGGAATTACGAATTCTCGTTTACCTGCAAATGACGTATACTGCTTAATAGTTTTATTAGAAGAATTAAAGAAGTTTACGAAGTTTTTAATAAATAATTCATTAGTAAGACGTACATGAATATCCTGACCGCTAATAACTGGGATTTTAGGACCTACATTAGGGTTATAAATAGTATTAGCACCATAAGCTTCACCAATATATGGGTCACTACCACTAACTGTAAGGGTAATTTCACCAGTACCATTATTAGTAGATACTTTAGAAACATAAGTAGACTTAATGATTGAACTTGGATTAATACTTGCAACTGAGAATAAGTTAGCTGGAGCAAATGTAGCATTAGAACTTACATCTGTATTTCCTTCATAAACTTGGAAAGAACCAGTAGCTAAACCATAATCATTAGTAGCGACAACTCCATCGTGGTTAGCTGGCAAGGTTACAGCTTCATTAGTTAACGATGTTGTTACTGCAGGGCTACCGTCTCTAACTACATTAATGGTAGTGGTATCACTTAAACCAGAAAGAGCACCTGTAATTTTAATGTATTTGTAAGTTCTAGCTAAAGTTTTATCTAAAGTAATAGCATTATTAACAGAATTTACAGGAATACCTACTTCACTATTATCAGCTTTAACTCCTTTAACAGTAAATCCTACTGCACCAGACAGATTTTGTAAGTTAGCTATAACTGTAATATTGGAACCAGTTGGATTACCATCTTTATCTAAAGAAAAGATTTGTTTGTCAGCAGACAAGATCAATAACTTAGCATCCGCACCACGATAAACTTTAGTAACAGTGAATACTCGATTATATGTACCGTAGGTTTGATGAGACGCTGTAATTTGAATATTGAGAGTTTCACTAGTAATTCCAGTCAATTTCAAAGTAGCACCAGACATAGTATATGTACCAGTACCATTTAAAGTAGTGGCAGTGAAAGTCCAACTATTCAAATTTGTAAGTTCACCAGTTCCCTTATAGATCTTAACAGTAGTAGTTACTTTAGACAGTATAGAACTACTTACATTACCATCTGAATCACTAGGTACAGTAATTGAATCATTAGTTAGTACTGGAGTAATAGCATCAACCCCCGGATCACCCTTAAGGTCTTCTTCACTACCTACCCAAGGTGTAACATGTTTACCTAACTCTAGTTTTACATCTCTAATCTTAAATACTTTAGGAGCTGTGGTTGAACGAATACCAAAGTTATCTTGAACGTACATTGGAACTTCATTAGGGTTAAGACCACGTTTAAATGAAATATGACCATTACCATAACTGCGGAAAGATAAACGAATATAAGTAGCATCTGTAGGCGGTATAATTTCAGAAGTTTTAGACCAACTTCCAGATGAATCATTTACTTGACCATATCCTTGACGTCCACCAACTGGTTGTTTATTAGTATCATAAAATTGCCAAGCAGCCCAAGCGGTTTGTCCTTCCGCTAGTGAAATACTATATTTAAAGATAAAAGGAATAACATTAGTGGAAACTCTAATAAACTCAGTGGTTCTTTCTCCTTTTTCATCATTAGCGATAATTCCACCACTACCGTCAGCATTGATCCACCCTCTAGTGAATTTACTTTCATCTATAAGTTCAGGAACTTTATTGGTAGTACCCCAATAAACTAAATGCCATGTTCTACCCGGTACTCTTGTGAGCGTATCATTACCTGAATGACCGTCAAGTACTGAGTCATCACGCCAATCATGGTCGTTAGTTGCAGAAACACCAGCAACGGTATTATTAAAGTCTACAGCAAATAAACTTTCTTCAGCTGAATCAACATAGACATAAGCACTAACTCGGTAAGCTTCACCATATTGTACTTGAACATTTGGAATGGTGATACCTGAACCCCAACTATTATCTGCTTGAGTAGTTGTTACGGTGTATGTATTAGTCTTAGCATCATATGCTAATTTAGATCTATTAGCGAGAAGTGTTCCTTTAGAAATCAAGTTAGGATAAGTAGGTAGAGCATCATCCCCTTGAGCTTTATTCCAAGTATAGTCTGCTGGATTATTACTATCTTCTAACCTATCATCTACATAGATACCAATATATTTACCGGCAACTTCACCATTATTACCAGTGAAAGTTTTACCACCATCATTAGAGTATTTAATGTGAACACTGCGACCATTAATCCCAATACCGTCTTTACCAGTATAGCGAGTCCAAGTATATTTACCGGAATTAGCAGCCGGTCTTTCAGGAGTATTAGTTAAAGCGAAACCGATATAAGTATATTCAGCTTCTTTATCTGGAGTAACTATAGTGACTGCATCCGTACCATTCTTATCTTTAGCATACATGATCCACATATAAGCTGAAGTACCATTGCCACCAGTACGAGATTTACTAATAGAAAGTACCTTAGAAACTTCTTTACCTCTATAAGTAGCTTTGATAGGAATTGAGAAGCTATCTAAACTAGTACTCAAAGCACTAACAGTATACACCCCAGAGTTATTAATACTAAATGTATAAGCATTATCATTTCTAGTATAAGAGAAAGTAGAACCTGCAGTTACATCTTCAGAACCATAGAATACTTTAAATGTACCAGTAATATAAGCTAAATCGGTTGAACTTACAGAGCCATTATTAGTAGCTGGTACAGCAACACTCTCATTAGTTAACCAGCCTACTAGAGTTTGAGAACCATCCATTACTCGACTAATAGTTTTAGTATCTTCATATGTTTTATTATCACTAGTAATATAAGCTCGTACAGTTACATATACGTAAGAACCCATAGCACTAATTGGAAGAGTTAAAACATTGGGTGTTGTTGAAGTAAGATTAATAACAGTGGCTACATTAGAAGCATTATAACCTTTAACCTCAAATCTAGTTGTACCAGAAAGGTTGTTCAAATTAGCGTTAAAAGTAATAGTTTGACCAGCTGGTTTTGGTTGATTATCTCTGTCATAAGAGAAGTAATCTCTGGTTGATGACAAGTTAAGGATTCTAGCAGCTAAACCTGCAGCTCCCATTTTAGATTTACTAATAGTAAACACTTTAGTAACTCTAGTACCTTTATAGTCACCATTTAAAGTTACTGATACAGTATCTAGGTTCTTAGGAATAGAAGTTACAGCATATGAACCATCTGCATTGATAACTGCATTAACTCCACTATCTTCAGGAGCTAAAGTATAGTCTGATGTATATTTACCTTTAGTCAATTTAACCTTAGGATGACTAGTTGGATAAGATACTCTGGCGAATCTAGCATTAGCTGGTGACATATAACTTCTACCATTCTTCAAATCATTAGCTGAAGCTGCTCCACTTGGTCTTTCAATCCAACCACTACCGTCAGCATTGTCATTAGAATAGAACGCAAGAGAATAGTAACAAGCTTCTTCTGAAACCGTTTCATAAGTTCGTAGAGTATATGGGACATTTGGTTCAACTGGGAAATATGCAGTCGTTGAATGACTAGCATCCGCAAATAAATTTGTTTGTATGTCTGTTCCTAAACGAACACCCTTAGTTGCTGTATGTTGAACGATTAAATTTCGGTCTACTGAGAAAGTTGTACTTCCTGTTACTTCTGTAGAACCTTCATATACTTTGAAGTATCCTTTAGTTTCATTATACGCATCAGTTGATACTGACCCATCATTAGCAGAAACTAATACTGCACTTTCCTTAGTAAGTACTCCTGTAATATTTAAAGTAGCGTCTTTAACTACTGGAAGAGTTAATGTATCAGTTAACCCACTCAAATTTGCAGTAATTTTAACTAAGTCATAAGTTTTAGCTAAGTTTCTGTCTAAAGTGAAAGAGTTATTAGTAGGACTTACTGAAATAGTTGTTTCACTACCATTAGCTTTAACTCCTTTAACAGTAAATCCTACTGCACCTGTTAGATTTTGTAGGAGAGCTCTAACTGTAATATTAGAACCTTTAGGATTACCATCTTTATCTAACGTAAATACTTGGATATCACTAGTTAAAGTAAGAATCTTAGCATTAGAACCAGCTGCGCCAGTTTTAGATTTACTGATAGAAATTACTTTACTTACTTCTTTACCTTTATACGTAGCCTTAACTGGAATAGAGAAAGTGTCTACTGAAGCATTCAACGCATTAATAGTGTAAACACCAGAGCTATTAATACTAAATGTATAAGCACTATCATTTCGAGTATAAGAGAAAGTAGAAGAAGCTGTTACATCTTCAGATCCATAAAAGACTTTAAAGCTACCAGTGAGATAAGCTAAATCCGTAGAGTTTACTGTACCATTACTAGTGGCAGGAACGGTAATACTTTCATTAGTCAATAACCCAACCAAAGCTTGAGAACCATCAGTAACTCGGCTAATAGTTGTGAAATCTTCATAAGTAGCGTTATTAACTACCACATAAGCTCTTACCGTCAAATACACGTAAGAAGCCATCTGTGCTACTGGAATTTCTAAGACATTAGCAGATGTTGGTGCTAGAGAAATTTTAGTTGCATGATTAGAAGAATCATACCCCTTAACTTCAAAGGAAGCTGTACCTGCAATATTCTTCAAATGAGCATTAATAGTAACTTTCTGATCTGTAGGTTTAGCTTGACCTTCTTTATCAAAAGCGAAATAATCTCTAGTAGTTGTAAGACTTAAGATTTTAGCATCTTGACCGGGTGATCCCATTTTAGACTTACTAATAGTAAGTACTTTAGAAATTGTTTTACCTTTATAAGTAGCTTTAAGTGGAATAGAGAACGAATCCAAAGAAGCACTCAAAGTAGTAATACTATATACCCCAGAGTCATTAATGTTGAATGTATAAGCATTATCATTTCTAGTATAAGAGAAGCTAGAAGAACTTGTTACATCTTCAGATCCATAAAAGACTTTAAAGGTACCAGTCAGGTAAGCTAAATCACTACTTAAAACAGTACCCATGTTAGAAGCTGGAACTGAAATACTTTCATTAGTCAACCAACCAGTTAGGGATTGAGAACCATCTGTAACTCGACTAAATGTTTTAATATCACTATACGTAATTCCTGCTACAATAAGTGTTGCTTTGACTGTAAGGTAAATATAAGAACCCATTTCACTAACAGGAATTGAGAGGTTAGTTCCACTAGGAGTTAAAGAAATAGTAGTAGCAACATTATCAGCATTATAACCTTTAACTTCAAACGTTGGATTACCAGAGATATTATGAAGATTAGCTGAAACATTGATAGTTTGATTACTTGGTTTAGCTTGACCTTCTTTGTCAAAAGCAAAATAATCACGGTCTGATGACAAAGTTAACATCTTAGCATCAATACCGGCAGCCCCCATTTTAGACTTACTAATAGAGAAGTCTTTACTATAGGTTTGCCCTTTATAAGTTGCTACGAACGTTACTAAAGTACTATCTAAATTAGCAGCTACTGAAGTTACAGCATAAGCACCACCTGCTGAAATAGTTGCAGTAACACCAGCTGGAGGAGTAACAGTATAAGTAGCTGAAGTACTTACATCTGTTGATCCTTCATATATTTTAAAGTAACCTTTAGCTCCATTATAACTAGCTGCTGTAACTACACCTGTATTAGAAGCGGCTAAAGTAACTGCTTCATTAGTTAAGAAGGTTGTTACTGAAGGACTACCATCTCTAACCGCACTAATAGTAAGTGTATCATGAAGATCAGCTATCGTAGCTTTAACTTCAATTTGACTGTATTTAGTAGCTAAAGTACTTGGTAGAGTAATTGTATTATTAGAAGGGTTAACTGAAATGAGTTCAGTAGTTCCATTTTCTTTAATACCTTTAACAGTGAAAGTTGCATCTCCTTCAACATTTTGATTGAGTGCTCTAACTGTTATAGATGATTCTTTAGGAGTACCATCTTTATCTAGGGTGAAGATTTGTTTATCACTAGTCAAGAAGAGTAACTTAGCATCAGAGCCATCTTTACCAGCTTTAGTTTTAGTTAAATTGACTGAACTGGTAAAGTCCATATCTCTATAAGAGATTTTAATATTAGCTTTTACAAAATCTTTAGTATTAGAAATAGGATAGAAAGAGAATGAACCGTCTGGAGCCACGTCTAGATAATCAGAATCTTGATAACCTGAGTTATCTGGGTTTGGTGTCCAATCTGTTCCATGAGAACTATATTCAACTTTGATTTTAGTTGTATAAGATTTACCAATTTCTCCAACACCATTATTAATACCAAACCTTAAGTTGATAAATTTATCATTTTCACTAAAAGATGAAGCTAACACTTTAAATTTGTTAGTACCTGTAAAGGGTACAAAATTCTTAGTAGCTGTTCCATTTGAATCTAGGAAGTTGATATAGTTTTTAGTGAAGATGGGATTGGTTATAGTGACAAACATATCAACGACCCGGTTTAATAGGAATTTTAGGACCGAGACCAGTATTCCATTGTACCCCGGTATTTAAACCTGCACCAACAAATGGATCATTACCACTAACAGTTATTGTAATATCTCCTGTTTGAGCACTTTTTGCAACTTTAGAAACTGAAGGACTTGCGTAAAAATTACTGAAGCCAGATAAATCATATAAGTTACGATTACCTTCAAGAACGCTGAAAGTGCTTAAGTTAGTTACATCAGTAGTTCCTTCATAAACTAAAATTTCACCAGTTGAAGCACTATAATCAGTAATAACACCTTTATAATCAGCTGGTAGACTAATATTAGGATTAGTATTAACTATGGTAATAGATGGTTGACCATCAGAAATAATATCTACAGAAGCCACATCCAACAGTGTAGTTTTATCTCTATCACCATATACTTTAATAATAACATTAGATAAATCAGCTGTACTTAAGTTATATCTAACTTCTTGAGAAGCTGTAGAACTAAAGAACTTAGTTGTTTGAGAGCCTGTTTCAGTACCTACTTCAATGATTTCGAAAAAGCCATTTACAGTGGTTTGAGTACCTGAACGATATTTCACAATTCTAGCATGAATATTTCCGTCATATTCAATACCCTTATTGATAGATGGTACACCATCAGAATCTGTAACTAAACGGTCTTTATGTTTCTTGATAGTTTTACCACTTAGAACAACTAAAGAATAAGAAACACCGGGTTCCCCATTACGACTTTTAGATAAAGTGAATTTCTTAGTTAAAACTAAAGATGAATCAGTTTTATTAGTGGCTGTGAGGGTTACAATGCCGTTATCAACAGTCATTCCAGTAGCACTATAAGTTGTACCAGACAAAGATCCGCTAATACCAGTACCATTAGTATATGACAAAGTCCAATTGGCAGTATCATCTACTCCACCTTTATAAACAGTTAGAGTAGTTTTAGCTTCAGTAAATGAACCACCATTACCATCTGCATTAGTAGAGATAGTATGGGTATCATTACTTAGGCTCAAAACATATGAGTCTTTACCATTAAAAACTCTAGTTAAAGTTTCTCTGGAAGTTAATTTAACCAAAACGTTCACCTCTTCTTTCTTTATTCGGTTAAAAAAAATAAGGCAAGGCACTTTCCCTCATTAAGAAGGAAAGCCTTACCTGTTATTTGCGAAAATCAGTTAATGTAATGGGTTGAGAGATTTTAATTTGATCTTTTGGTACTCCAAAATCAGCTTTATCACCTGATTCAGGTTTATGTTCATTATAATAAACCTTCACTCCATTTACTTGAGCGTTAGTTGAGTACCTAAGTAACCGTTTAAGGTTAGGTATCTTCACATCACTATCACAATAGATATTAATATCACAATTCAGTATACCCATCCTAGCTAAATATTCTAAGACATACAAGTACCCCTTACCATTATTAGCTATGTATAAACAGTTACTGTTCATCTGCTCATCATTAATGTTATGATAAACACTTATTATATCAAATATACCCTCAGAAATATAAATATTGAATTTTCTTTGAGTTAAATCAATATCATTAGGTATAGCATAAAATCGACCCGAATCCCCAGCATCATCAAAAAGATAAATCTTGTAAAACCTATCGTTCTTATTTTTAGGATGGATATTACGACAATTAATCAAACTCCGGTCATGGGTCATGAACATTACATATTGATTATTAAGAATCTGTAAGAGAGATTGAGTGCGTCTATCGAACTCTTCTATCTTAATATAATTCTTCTTACAGAAATCATAAATATCTAAAATGATTCTAAATTTACCTAACTCTTCAGGTGCAATTTTAAAACCAACTCGTTGTTCTATATAAGATAATTTCTCCATATGCTGGTTGGTTAAAACTTTTGGAGGAGTGAAATTTAGATTTCGGCTAGATACTTGTTTCTTTCTGTATTGACTACCTGAAGTCATCATATAGTCAGTTACTTTCTTTCTGACATCAGCAGAAAATTCAGCATCATAAACATTTAAGAGATTCAAGAATTTCTCATTGACAACTCCTGATGTGGTACAACGCTGGCAGTAGTAAGTGAATGGTGGTTGATTCTTAATATACAAGTGAGCTGAATAAGCAGACTTGATAGAATCCCCACAAAAAGGACATCGTATATTGGTCTCTGTCTTTCTAGCATTCAACCTAACTATTTTCAACCTAGGTTTTAAATACTCATAAATCGAAAAATCATTATTTATCATTGGAATTCTCCCTTTCCGTTTATAAGGGTCTGTTTGCAGAGCTTTAATATTAATTAAAACGATTTCTGCAAACAGACCAAAATTAAGTACAAAAAAAAAAGATGGTTCTAGAAGAGAGATACATGGACTAAGGAAACTTCTAGAACCATCAAGGTGTAAAAATAATAAAAACTACGAACATTCTAGAATGAGCAAGGAAAACTAGAAAATTCGAAAAAGGAAACTTTTAGTTTAGTTTAATATAAAAGGAAAACATTTGAACAACAGAGTTCTAAATACTTTGGGCTATTAAGATTAAGAGGTATGTGTGTTTTAGAACAACTTGACTGCAACTAAACTAAAATTTTTGACAGAGGTAGGAAACGTAAGTATGAAAAATTAGTAAAAATTACTTACCCTCTGCCAATGCATCAAGCAGGATTCGAACCTGCGACCGTACGCTTAGAAGGCGTATGCTCTATCCAGCTGAGCTATTGATGCATGCTACTCTTAGAACTTGGCGAAACTAAGAGTGCAACTAATGGGAGTTTAATATGTAATAGAAAGATGAAAGTGTTGAGAGAAGATCTTCCTATCAATCATATAATATATTTTTCAAAAGTCAATTTAAAAACGTGAACGTACTTGCTTTGAAGAGGAAAAATACAACTTCGAAAAATATATTAATGATACATTATTGTTATCCTACCCGTTAGAAAAATTTTATTAATCAGAAGCGCCATCTTCTAAATTTAACTTGAATACCAAATTACCGCAATTCCAGACTCGATTAGCCTTTAATTCATCCATAATCTGAAATTCAGTTTTATCTGCAGTAGCTATATCTGGAAACATTTTTAACAGAGCAGCTTTTCTGAAATAGTAGCGATTATATTTCTGGTTCTTATAGACATAATAATAAGATGGTTTACTAATATGGTCTAACGTAAAACCATTAGTATAATAAACTTTTCCGTCTGATAGGGTTAAGTCTGCAAACGTTCTAACTTCAGTAATCATTTCATAATTATCTTTAATATACTGAATAGAAGCTTTTAGGAGCTTAGAAAAACCGCCAACCACATTAACTCCTAATTTACTACAAGACCTGAGGAGTTCCATACTAGATTCCCCTTGATTCAGGTTCTTTCTAGCTTTAACAAAAGATAATAGACTAACTAATTCATCTTCATAGTAGAGACCTAGAGCGAAAGAACTAATAGCATAACCTTGAATATGGTTATCGGCTAAGAACTCTTTTTCTTCATCCCTAAAGACTCGCTTCAAAGTAGTCTTTCTAGCATAAATAGTTCTATTTAAATGTAATAGACTCTTAATACGGTCTTTAACGATAGTTTCTTTATGCAACCAGTCCCAAGAATCTATGAAGTAAACTCGGATACCCTCTTCTTTGAAATGGTTTAACTTATCTAGGTGAGCATTCTTTTCTCTGTATTTATCCGAGTGCCAATAAAAACCGTTATATTCAAAACCAATCTGTCTACTTGGTAAATAGATATCTAACTCTTTACCATTAAATCTATAATTACGTTTGAGTTCTTCACCCGCAGGTAATAAGCCTTGAATATAGTTAGCTAAGGCTTCTTCTTCATCAGAGGAAGTTAAAGAACAAACTGGACATTTATAACCTTGTTGAAAGTCATTAGGACGGACTTTATAAATCGTGCCACATGTTTTATGCTTAATAGAAATCTTATCTTTATTATCCTTACCGTACTCTTCTAACCATTCATATTCATTCCCGTAATGTTTATCTTCTAGGAGTTGGTTTAAATGATTAGGAGTTACCTTTGGACCACGTTTCTTATTAGCGCAAACTGGACATCCTCTTCTACGTTTACCAGTTAAAGATGTTGGATCAATTTCAAATTCCGTGCCACATGTTTTATGCTTGAACTTACATTTCTTTTTCATAGCAGTAAAACCAGATACATACAGATATTCATCAGATCCTAACCGATTATTAACTACTTCTTGGAGATTATCTTCAGTAACTTTAACCCTAGGCTTCTTAACCTGTAGTTCCTTCGAACACTTAGGACAAAGTCCTTCCCCTTCATTGAGGAAAGACTTTGCTCGATTAAGTGTGTAAGTTGTACCACAAGGTTTATGATATAGGGTTATAGGTTCACTGGTTCCAGTATATGTACTACGAAGCGCATATTCATTATTATGCAACTTACTAACTCTATGTAAAATTTCATCTTGTGATAGTATAGTCATGATATTCCTTCCTAATCAATAATATTATAAGTGATATCATCCACATTAGGATTAGACAGTAAATAAACTGCTACTTTAGGGTCTTTATCTAAGGAAGCAGTTCTATTGAAGAGACCATCATTAACTGAGATAGATTGATTGTAGGGATCCATCTTATGGAATTGTTGATATTGTTGTTCTCCAAATAAAGCAATTAAGTTGAGCACATCTCCATCATAATCCGCACCCAAACCAGCTAGAATTAAATTACTAACGCTCATAGTATAGTTTTCTGGATCCGCAGTTACTCCAACAACTGTCATGATACCAATACTATACACTGAGATTGATGGGTTACGGTTTAAGATAGCTTTAATTCCACCTTTAGTATTTTTAATCAACTCATTCATATAGTTATAAATACGTTTAACGAAGCGATTGTTATTCTTATTTAAGTAAGCTTTAGCTTCCAAGTGGGTAATACCTTCAGTTCTAACAATTAAGTTGATTAAAGGTAATTTATACAATTCCATAAAAGCTCGGTAGCTAATTTCAATTTCATTAATAGCTAGATTTGGACCAGGAACAATAACAGAACGAGAACTAAAGTTAACACGACCGGCTAGGATATTCTTCCGAATAGTTCCTCGTTTACCTTTAATGAAATCTAGAACTAATTCTGCTGAATTATTAACATACTCTTGCAGCTTAGCCATAAGTTTCAATTTACGGAGTTGAACTTCTTCTAGGGTATCTGATCCCTTGATACTTTTTACCATTTCAGCATAATTAACGATAAAGTTGTAATAACTATTAATTTCAGAGAATTGGAAAGTTTTATCTTCTTTAGATAGTTGAGCTGGTCGAAGTTTAGGACTGAACACTGGTAATTTACTGGTAAAGATTTTATCTTCAATATACCAGCGAACCATATTACGATATTCAGGGCTATCTTTCTTTTCTATATCAGTATATTTTTGTAGGAGTTCTAAGAAACGATCTTTAAAGGCTCTTAGACCAATGTTACTATCTTCGAAAATTAACATACGACTACCGGGTTCAGGAACATCATCTACGAAGTTCCCGTCTCGGTTAATACTCTTATTAAATTGGATAATACTATCTAGTACACGTTGTTTCATTAATTTAGCTAGACGACTGTACATCAAAGGAGAAATTACATAATTATCTCCTAAGTCAATCCACCCAACAGTATCCAAATTATCAGAATCATTTTCTTCCCCAAAAATAACTGTACTAAAAATACCGTCTTCTGAAAATTCATTCTTGTTGATAGGATTAGAATTAGTAATCACCTTCGCTGGATCATACAAATCTTCAAATCGTACCATGCTCATTACTGTCATCTTCTACTATCCTTCCCTTATAAACTAATCTTCATCTTCTACAAATAATTCTGGTTCAACTTCTACATCTGGTAAATCACTATAATCAATGGCGCCGAAATCTTTAATTAAAGGTTTATCTGCAAAGAAGAACTTACCTTGATGCTTAGGGTCATGTACTTCAGCAAATGGAGTTAAGGTTAGAGAAATACCCGGATCTCCTGAACCTGTAGATACTAAGCAGATATTACCTAGATAAGAACGGTCAAATCCACGCAAACCTAAGTTAGGTGATCCATTATCTGTATTATGTGATTGTGGTCCACCTTTACTACCTTTAAGAATACGAGTAAACAAATCTACCGTATTAACTGTACTACTATAACGTAAGAGATTAATCGTACTTAATTTTTGAATAATAAAGTCTGGATTAATATTACTGAAAATTTGTTTCATTTTAGCTACTGATGGATTATTCAAAGTAACCAAACGATATACTGAAGATGAAATTTTCTTAACCAATGGATAAATTAAATATTCAGTTAAACGAATACGTTTATTGGCTAGATTATGAGTATCCATACGAATAATATTTTCAAACTCCATCATCATAGTACGCATAATATGATAAGCGTCTTGTTTTTCAACATCTGAATGACGCATATTACTCTTAGTGGTTTCATCTAAGATACGTTCCAAAGATAGAATTACTGAATGAGAACGTTCTAGAGTTTTAGTAGTATTAGTAGTGAAATGACGACCTAATTGACGTTTCCAGTAATCTAAATCCTCTAGTTTTTCTAGAGAAATATTCTTACGGCGGAAAACAGTAATTAGAGTATAGATCAAATTAGAATGATAAAGAGGTTTACTCTTAAACCATTCTTCACTAACACGCAAAGAGAATTTAGCAGTTAAACCAAAACGTAAGACTCCTTCTTCCTCTTCTAGAGCATTAACTTTTTCTGGAACAATTTGTACATACTCATCCATGCTAAAGAATTTCAAAGTTGGAGTCAAACCAAACTTAGCGAAGTAATAATTAAAGATATTAATATTCTTATCAAATAGACATAGTTCTAATTTACGAGCTTTAACTGGAATACCATCGTTGATTTTATTGTCATAATCCATAAAATCATCTTTCAAACCACGAATTTTCAAAGGCATGAAGATAGTTTTAAGAACGATAGCATTTCCCGAAGTTCTATAATACTCAGCATCATCTAATTGAAGGACTGAGAAGAATTTATTTCCATTAATATAGAAATATTGACTGTCAATTAATTCTGGATAAAAGATTTCATATTCACAGGTTTCAGTTTTCTTAGAATCAGTAAATTGCATCTTCATACGAATTTTCTTCAAACGAGTATGATTGATACTAGTTAATGGGTAAGAACTGTTTTCTGACTTAATTACTCCTTTATTCCATTTAGTTAAATTCTCTAAAGCTGTTTTTTCAGCCTCTGTAAGTTCTGCATCTGATTTTTTATTCTCATAGATATCTTTCATATCTTCTACAGAACATTCTAAGAATTTAATCCCATTAATAATTTCTAATCCTTTTAATACGTTAGTGATATAAACCTGAATATCTTCATTTTCTCGGAAATAAATCAAGTTTTCATTAAAAGGTTCTCTATCAGTAACAATAGAGTTCAGTTGATTGTAAGGTGTCATAAAGTTTTTCACGTTTTTCTCACTCCTCCTAAAAATCTCACACTTTAATTATAACATAAAATTTATAAGTAAAGTAATAGTTTTTTACAAAATTAAAAAATTAAATGAAAGGATAGATTATTGTATGCTACAAACTTCTAAAGAATTTTACATGAAGTTGTCTGAAAAGACTGGTAAGACTCAAGCTGAATGTAAAGAATTTTGGGAAGCTACTTTGGAAATGATTTTCGAAGAATCAGCTAAAAAAGATGAATCTTCAACTATACTACCTAAATTTGGTAAAGTTATTACTCGTGTAGATCCTCTAATGGTTAAACGTAACCCTCGTACTAATGAACAAGTTATTGTTAAACCAACTAGACGAGTTCACGTCCATCTATTTCCTAAAGCTGTTTCTAGTTTTAACCAAGCTTTTCACAATAAATAACCCACGTCTCTTATGTGCAATTAGTACATAAGAGCCTTTTTAAACCACTTAATTTTCATCATAGGTTACCTCCATTCTATATTAGTTCATTTTTATAATATATGTCTGAGATATAAACTTACAAACATAAAAAATACCCCTAGGCTCACTATGAGTCTAGGGGATAAATAACACTTAATTTTCTACTAAAGTAGCTGTAATGATATATTCATCATCGTCATTTTTCTTAATCGTAACGCCTTGAGCTGGTCGGTCATAATAATTAATAGAATCTACTGGTAAATTAATTGATTTAGTGTTAGATACTACTAAGAGATTCTTATCAGCTAGTTTAGTAGAGCTAATTAAATTAACGCTAGCTAAACTATCATCATCTTTCAATTTAATACCGACTAGTCCCACTTTATTGCGTCCAGTTACTGGGAATTTATCTAATTGGACAAGTTTACCTCGTCCTTCTTTAGTTACAAAGATAACTGTATCATCATCTTCTTTAGCTACTGAAACTGAAACCACTTCTGCTTCATTAACATCTGATTTAGATTTAGCAAAGACCTTTACCCCAGCTGCAGTTCTTCCCACTAGAGGAAGTTCTTCTTTAGGAATATTAACCACTCTACCAAGATTATTAGTAGCTACAACCGTGAAATCTTTAGTCAAATCTACTAAATCAGCAAAGACTACTTCATCTTCATCATCTACTAGATTAACTAAGCGTAAACCAGCTTTATTAATATTCTTAGCACTAGCTACTGGAGTTAATTTAATGCGATTCTTTTTAGTAACAATCAAGAAGGCTAGGTCATGATTATCCAACATACCATCTTTCAAAGAAATCAATTTAGTAAATTGTTGACCTTTAAGTTTCTTCTTAATAGATACTCCTAGGTTGTTTACAGAAGTAACTGCTGGAATATCCATCGCTTCAATCTTAAAGACATTACCTGCGCTAGTTAAGAAGAGTAGAGTATCTTTACTACATACTTCAATAACATCTTTAGGGTAATCTCCTTGACGGAATCTACCTAAAGAACGTCCTTTACCAGAACGTTTTTGTACTGTAGAAGTTTCACTTTTTGTTTTCTTAACGTACCCTTCTCCGCTAACAACCATAAGGAAATTTTCTTCAGGTACTTCATCCTTAGTAGTTTCTGTATCAACTCCAACTTGATAAGTTGTATGATAAATGCGTTTTTCTAAGAGACCAGATTCTTCAATTTCTGTAAGATCATCTTTGATCAAGTCATCAATCAATTTAGGATTCTTGAAGTACTTGATTGTAGCTTCTTTCTTAGCTTTTAGGTCTTTTAATTCTTGAGCGAAGCCAGCTAGGTCATCTTTAGAAATGTTATAAATACGTAAATTGGTTAAGAAATCTACTTGGATTTCATTTAGATGGTTCCATTCCTTCAGTAAACGTTTAGCTAAGTCAGCTTTATTCTTAGAACTGTTAGCAATATCTAGATAACGTTGGCGATTAGCATCATTACCGATAACTAGGTTAGTGGCATCAATAATAGAGATACGGCGTTCAATTTCACGGATTTCAATCATCTTTTCATTAATAACTACTTGACGGCGGAAAGTCAACCAATCTGTAGCAACATCTTTAACCGATTTATAGCTAACTAATCTACCACCATTAAGGAAGTTCTTATTGATGATAATGGTGTTACGGAAACCTTTCAAACGCTTATTAAGTTTATTAACCAAAGCATTCAAATCAGTACCTTTACTAACTAAGATAGATAAGTCAATATATTTACCATCTTTAGAACGGTTTTCTAAATCTTTAATTACAGAGAATTCTTCTTTAAGTTCTTTATTAATAGTTTTAGACTCAGGACTAGTTTTACCTTTAGTTAAAGCTACTAAGGGTTCAATAATATCATTGTCCAAAGTAGTTCCATAAGGAAGTTCCGTTACACGAATAATATCACGTTTAGGTTTACTATCTGTATCTAATTCTAATTTAGCATAAACCCGGAAATTACCAGATTGAGACCCTTCATAAATATCTTCAATACCAGTTTTATCCATGATACCACCAGTTGGAAAATCTGGATAAAAGTTATTGTCACGGATAAGAGCTTTACCGTCTTTGTCTGGATGGTCAATTAGGTCACACATATAAGATTTTACTGCATGGAAGTTGTGTGGTGGGAAATAAGAAGAGAAACCTCCACCGCCGATAGAATTAACCCCATTCAGTAATAATAGGGGTAATTTAGCGGGTAGAACTTCTGGTTCTAAACCACTTTGGTCAAAGTCTGGTTTAAAGGGTGAAATCTTCTTACTTACATTTTTCAACATATAACGTTCTGAAAATTTATTCAAACGTACTTCAGTATAACGAGGAGCTGAAGATTCTTTACCAATAATGTTTTTAAATCCACCATGTCCCTCTACAAGGGGTTGCATTATGTTATAAGCAGCAATCAAATTAGCTACTGAATCATAACAATCACCATGAGGGTGAATACTAGATACATTACCAGTTACTCGCATTGATTTAACAAAGCGTTTGTTACTAGTAACTCCATCTCGATCCATTACATATAAGATACGTCTTTGTACTGGTTTGAGCCCGTCACGAACATCTGGAAATGCTCGGTCTAGAATCAATTTAGCATAATATTTAGATAATGATTTTTCTAATGCGTCCGTTAAGTCAATTTTTTTAACAATAGCCATTTATATATTTTTCCCCCTATATCCTTAATCAGTAAACTCATCTTTAGTGAATGCCAAGTTTTTAACAATTTCTTCAGCATCAGTTAAATCAACAACAGCAACTCCATAATCATCTAAAACAGAAACTTCGTCTAATTTACGTAAAGCTTCTTCTTTGGTAAGACCACCATAAATACGTTTATTAAAATTTGCTTTATAACGGTCAATAATAAGTTTAGCTTGTTCTTGTTTTTCACCATCAAGTAGATTAGCGAAATCATAGAGCTCATTATAAAAGTTTTCAAAATTTTTTTGTGTTACGTCCATTTTAAGTTTCTCCCTTTATCTGTATTACACTTCAGCTACAAGTTTATTATCTTTAAAGACATCTAGTACAAAATCTCTACGAGCTGCTAGGGCATTTTTAGAGCTAGAGAAGAATTTATCTAATGAACCTCGATAAGAATCAACTTGGTCTTTGTCAATAGTAACTACAACTTCACTACGAGTTTCTGGATCAAAAGTAGTTTCTTTCAACTCACTAGCATCAGCTTCTCCTAGTCCCTTAAAGTAATCATAATTAAAGTGGAACTTATTATCTACCCATTTAAAGAAATCAATTGGATACATCAATTCAACTTCATCTTTATGATTCTTAATGTCTTTAACAACTTTCAATGAGTATTCTCGAGTATATAGATCGTCTAATTTATTAGCTTCATCGAGTAAAGTATCAATATTAACATCATGCCAGATACCATCATAAATACCTTGAATACGTTCCCCATTATCAACTAAACCTAAACCATTTAAACTGTCAATTAAGTCTTCAAACGTTTCCAGTTTATTAGGTGTCAAAACTGTTTTAAGTAAAACTGGACTAATAGATAGTGATGTACAGATAAAATCAAATAAGCTGATATAATCATCTTTTACCGTTAACATTTTATCTAAATCATCATCTAGACTAACTAAAGATGTTACTCGTTCTTTTTCAAAAGCATGTTTAGCGTCATCATCACGTAGGTAAATATATTTACCACGTCCTGTTAGATCATGACGATATTTAGGTGGTTGAGCTAGTTTAACATAACCACGTTTAAATAGTTCTGGTACTAAGAAGAATAATTGTAGGCATAAAGCGTCTATGTGACTCGTTTATATTTAATAGTAGCCGTTACTTACTATTGAGTATATTACTCCCCTATATTTCTATAGGGACTAGACTATATATTACCGTATATTATATACGATCTTCCTATTTCGATTTAAGGGATCTTCCCCCACTCACTTGAGCCCTACTCCTAATGCTGAATTTCACAGCCAGGGGATAGTCGTTGAACGTTCTTCCTAAGTAGGAAGCTTCGCTGCTGATTGTCCATTATACTGGTACTTAGGTTTCTGTTACAGCCTGTTCCATATACCATATTAAGTATTCTTTCTGTCTTTCGACCACATTCACGCTCACTGTTGCCAGTCACGTTGTAGTTACTTAATCTTTAGGAGTTTCCAGCAATTAAAGAAGTTTTACGATAGCCATATTATAGGTCAGTTTTTACTGACGCACATTTACTTAATAAAGGTCAAAACCATCGTCATCGGCATCACTAGTGACAAAAATTGAATGATAACGAGCTTTATCAGCACTAATTTCTTTTAGGTTATTGGTTCCAAAAATAATCAAAAGCAAGTTACTAATTTCTTCATTAGAGATAATATCAGCTTCGCTAGAACCATTAATATTCTTTGGTTTACCACGTAATGAGAACATAGCTTGGAATTCTTTATTTAAAGCACTAGACGTACTATTACCGGCTGAATTACCTTCTACAATAAACAACTCACATTTAGATGGATCTTTAGAAATACAAGGGTCAAATTTAGTACCTAGTTGTAAGCTAATTGAAGAAGTTGCACTAACTACTTTTTCTTTATAACGATTAGCTTTCAAACGACCTTCAGCAAATTTAATAGCTCGAGTAGTAATTTTCTTGAAATCATTCAAAGTTTTCTTCCAATAGGTTCTTGAATGATTTATTGGTGATATTAGACATTTTCACCAGCAATATATAGATTTTGACAATTTCATCTTTAGTTTGTCCCGTATATTCTGGGTCAATAATCTTAGTATTAATAACTGCTACTAAGCCTGAGCGTAAATCTGATCCATCTAGAATTTCTAGTTACTTCTAGTAAGATATTATATCAGCCATGAAGTTAGTTAAAGAATTAGTTAACCCCATCTTAAATCCTGTTTCATGACGACCTTTACTAGTTGCAATAGAGTTAACAAATGAGTAAATGTGTTCTTCTGAACCACCCACATATTGAAAAAGCTACTTCAAAGAAATCTCCATTATCAGCAGTACCACTGAAATAATAAGGTTTAGAGAATGGGTCTGAAACAATGTTTTCCAAATAATCTCGAATACCATTTTCGAAACAGTAATTTTCTTCTTTATTAGTATCTACTGTAAAGTGAATATTTAGACCCGGATTAGTATAAGCTCGAATAATCAAGTTCTCTCTAATACGATCAATATCAAATCGGAAGAATTCTTTTAGGATAGTTTTATCTGGAATAAAACTAATAACAGTACCAGTCTCAGTAATCTCTGGATAAGACTTAGTACGTTTATGAGAGCTTAGAGTTTTAACAACTTTTCCCTTAGAGAATTCCATAGTATATTCCTTCTTATCAGGACGAACGGAAGTAATTTTAAAGAAATCTGACAGAGCATTAGTCGCTTTAGCCCCTACACCATTACTACCAGCTGTGGCTTTCTTGTCTTTATTTTCAAAGTTAGTACCACTGTGTAGACGTGAAAATAGTAATTCCATAGTAGGCATATTAGCTTTCTTATGGAAATCACCCGGTACACCACGACCGTTATCTATAACTGTACATAAGTTCTTTTTAGTATCAATCTTAACCCATACGTCACCTTTACTGTAGCCACGTTGATATTCATCAACACTATTATCAACTACTTCTTTTAGCATTTGAAAAGATAAGCCGTCTCGTCCACCCATATACATAGAGAAACGTTTTCTAATAGGTTCTAGTCCTTCTAGAAAATCAATATCTTGAGATGAGTAAGTTGTTAAATTCTTTTTGTTTGCCATTTAGTCCTCCTTAACGTAACCTTTGTTACTTAATAATACAAGCATTTATCAATTATATTTTTAGATAATATAAATTTTCTACATTTTCTCAAAAACTTTTAACATATCGTCCAATGGAAAATCTACTTCTAAATTCCATTCGTTCAAAAGTGTTTTCAGAACTTCTGGAGTAACAGTTGTTTCTTCCACAGTTGCACCCCTCATTCTTTCTTTAGCGGCTCTAAAATATATATCTAACAAGTCATATGAAAAATCAGGATGTTTATCAAACCACTTCTTAATTGCACCAGATCTGGAAGGATTATTTTGTTTTTCTTTTTACTTCCAGTCTTATATGAATATCCAACATATGCTTTTCTTGCCGTCTTATATCCATGACCCTGAGCATCATCTAAGACTTCACCGGTATTTACATCTTCAATCCGATAACGAGTTTCTCTTTCATCATATGCAGGTAGAACATCACAAGGATACTCTCCTTCTTTAATAGTTGGATGATGAGTTACTAACTCATATGCTACAGCTTTATAGTTTTTATTACTCATACTTTTCTCCCCCTTATCTTTTTTAAATTTGTCTATTTATCTTCAGCTTTCTACTTAGCTTTACCTGTTTTTAAACGACTTCTTGTACATCAATAATACGTTGATTACTTGAACCATATTTTTTACCTAGTACTTTAAGTTTTTCAATAAAAAGTCCATCAATCAAGATATCAATATCTTTAACTACTTCAAAATCTTTGCAAGCCTTCCAAGTATAACCTGTCCAGCATAGGACCCTAGTATCTGGTCTAGCTTTACGAACTTCTTGGATGATGTACTGAACATCATCTCTGTTTAAGTCAGCTAAGGGATCTCCACCTAATAGAGTTAAATCTTTCTTAATTCCACCAGCATCTAAAGCTTCGATAACTTGTTTAACCACTTCATCATTAGGAATTTCTAAAGTATTATCTAGTTTCCAAGTTTCTGAATTCCAGCACCCTTTACAATGCCAAGGACAATAATTAAAGAATAAGCTAACTGCTGGTCCCCAATAAGTGTTAGCTACATCTAGTTTTCTAATAGTATGTAATCTAGCCATAAGTTCTCCATTCTAATCTTCAGTTAAAACTGGTAAGTAATCTACTAAGAATTTAGTGCACCAAAGGTCAACATAAAATACAGTTAAAAATCCTAATGTTACAGCAATTTTTCTTGTAAAGAAATTTACAAAAATAGCGTATGATAAACCCACTGAAAAGGTACAAATAATATCAATCAAGAAGAATGCTAATAGGACTTTCTTGTATCTAGCAACTGTTAGATATATGCCAATCTGCGCTAAAATCTGTAAGATTAAAAATATCCAAAAATGCTCTAATATATGAAACACAAAAATCTCTCCTATGTAATCAAATCAATTCAATATCTTCAATAATTTCAGCTCGTAGTTCTAATATCTTGATAGTCCTTTAAAATTCGTATCTGAGCTTCAATAAACCCTACTGGATTAAGTTTTTCTGACTTCTCCTCACATTCTTTGAGCTCCACTTCCAAGCTGTCAATGCGCTTTCCTACCAAAGCATATTCTTCTTTATAATCTAAATTAATCATCTTTTTCTCCCTATACAACTTAGCCACATGGTTTGATAAATTTATCCGATACAGTAATCATTGTTCCATCTGGAGCTACTAGAGTTACTCTACCCATGTCTGATTTAAAGTAAACATTACAAGCTAAATATACTTTATCACCTTCGTTAATTGTTGTTAGATTATCTTTCTGCTTCATTAGGAACATCTCCTTCAGGTGCTTCTTGATTAGGATTATCTACTTTATCATTTTCTTTAGTCAATTCTAAAATGATTTTGTTTTGATCTTCAATAGTAGCTTTAGCATCCTCTAGTTCTTTATCTTTATTCTTAATCACCGTTTCCATTGAATCAATTCTGTCTAAATAACCATTTTCTCTAATAGTAGAAAAGAATAGAGAAACAACTAGAACAAGAAACATGAATGCAATAGATAACAACATATACGTTTCTTTATGTTCACTTAATTTAAATTTTTCCATAATAATAAAGCCTTTCTGAATTTACAACCAGTTTTTGATACAAACTATAAGAATTTTTCACATAAATTTTTTCAAAGAGTACACCCTAATCAGATCTCCTGATTAGGGAATACTCACAATCCTTAAACGTGTTTAACACGTTCAGCAATTTCTTCTTGCTTACCTTTGTTATAACGGGTTTCTCCGTTAATTTTATTGTAAGCCAAATAACCACAAGCACGAAGAATTGATGTAATATTTTCTGAACCACAACGAGAACATTCATCATTAAATCCACCGTCATAACCACAATCTGAACAGTGAGATGATACAACATTAACACCAAAGTAAAGTCCTTACGCATAGCGTAATCAATAATAGGACGAATTACATTTTCATCTACTCCATAAGGGAATTCAACATAAGAAATTTTACCACCAGTAGCGATTTGATGGAATTCTTTTTCATTACTTAGTTTTTCTAGAGCATCTACTTCCTGCCAAACTGGAACGTGGAAACTGTTAGTGATGTAATCACGATCAGTTACTCCTTCAATAGCTCCATATTGCTCTCTAAGTTGAGTAGCAAATTTATAGCATAGGCTTTCCGCAGGTGTAGAATATAAAGCGTACAAGTGATTATATTTCTCTGTAGCTTCATTACAGTAATATTTCATTTCTTTAACAACATTAACTGCAAATTCATGATTTTCAATTACACCTGAACCAAATAGAGCTTGACAAGCTTCTTCTAGACCAATATAACCTAGAGACGCTGTTGCAGCTTGAAGGAGTGGTTCAATAGATTCGTCTTCTCCAACTGACATCCAAGCTCCACCTTCTACAAATAGAAGAGGATTACTTTTACCTGTAGCTTGAGCTAAACGTTTGTAAGTAAATTCTTGAATGTCAAATACCATATCTGAATATTTCTTCATCAAAGAGAAGAATTTATCAGTATCACCTTTAGATTCTAATGCAAATTTAACTAGGTTCAAAGTTACTGCCAACTACTACCCTGACTTTCGTCATATTTGAAGGGTTTGGAGTACACCTTAATTATACTTATCTATTCTTCTTGAATAAGTATAATTTCCCCATTATACTCTCTGAACGTTCCCATTACTAGTAATAGGCTTCGCTGCTGATTAACCATTATACAATACTTAGGGTCACCCCTTATATCATCAAAGTAATTTTTTCTACTTTCGTAACATTCACACTTATTCTTTCGAATTATGTTGTAGTTTACTTTGCTTTAGGTACTTCCAGCATGTTAGAGGATTTTCTTAATCTTAAACTTCTTTAAGAATTAAGCGGCACACATTCTACCGATATTAAAGCGACCTAGATAAATTTCTTTACCTGTTTCTGGATGATTGAACGGACTGAGATAAGCTCTACATCCCATCGGAGAAACTGCTTCTCCAGAACGTTCATAAACTTCTCCTAGGTGACCAGAATCAAGACTCAACCAGTCAGGATACATACGTTTAATAGAACATCTAACTCCTAATTCTTTTAAGTCATAGTTAGGTGAACCAACTACTCCATTAACTTCATTACGGTGAAGGAAAACAATTTTAGGAAATACTGCAGTAGTTTTTTCTTTACCAATACCATCTAGACGAGTTTGTAAAATACATTTAGCAACTTCACGTTCCCAGAAACCAGTACCTAGTCCTAGCGTAATAGTGACAAAAGGAACTTGTCCTAGAGAGTTATTGATAGAGTTCAATTTAGTTTCAAATCCTTGATACCCTTGACGAATATCTTCTCTAGTACGAGCCATAGCGGCTTCTTCTAGAACTTCTGGATCTGAAATATATTGATATAACTCTGCTTTAAATTTATTATAAGCTTTCTCAGCATAGAAGCCCATAATTTTGTCAATTTCTGGTACTGTAAAACCACCATATTGGTTTTGGGTAGCTGCTACTACTACGTCGTGAACCAACTAGAAAATGCTGCGTGGAAGTTGTTTTAGGTTCTAGGTATAGTGAACGACCGTTCAACCAGAAACCACCACGCATAACTTTACCTAAATCGAAGAGACAACAGTTAATTTGGTTAATCAAACGATCTCCAGCATCATGGATATAGATATAGCCTTCTTTATGAGCTTGTGTCCATTCAGGTTTAAATTCTTGCTCCAAGAGAATTTCTCTGAAAGCTTCTTCTGCAGCGAATATATATTTTACTGCATTAGCACCTGAACCTTTATTGGCATTTTCATTTGTTACGTCACCATT